>Ga0164241_10000104_pt1 | contig 206528 bp, 165 predicted proteins | sample OricomyardsoilBY_FD_108780 | JGI IMG/M metagenome (GOLD analysis project Ga0164241, IMG submission 108780) | Backyard soil microbial communities from Emeryville, California, USA - Original compost - Back yard soil (BY) | ecosystem: Environmental > Terrestrial > Soil > Unclassified | place... | reverse complement strand
GTGCATATTTGTTTTGGTGTGCTGAAAAATCAACAAAAATACATACCGCAAGGAGCATGATCGGCCACTTGCGGTGGTATCTGAGAGATGGTATCTACGGGAATTTTCTATTCAGAAAATCCTTAGCTTAATGACATTGCCTCCCGGCCTCCCCGTGCATAAACCACATCCCTGTGGTTTACCCTTTAGGCAACTGCGTTGTGCAAATTGCTCCTGCAATTTGTGGCAAGGGGGAGGGGCAGAACACCTTAAAACCGGGGCATTTTGCTCCCTCCCCTTATCAAGGGGAGGGCTGGGGTGGGGTTTTGGGACCTGTGAACATCACTCAAAATACCTAGCGAAATCCTTAATTTAATGACATTGCTATGGGGGCAGCGCCTGATGCAGGAAAATGAGGGAAATGCCCCCCATTAACAGCAGCTTATTCATCCGGCACAAATTCACCCGTGCGGTTTTGATATTGCTGCCACACAATCCATAACCCCCAGGCCAGCGCCAGCAGCATAATCACCACACCCACGCGGCGGCTTAATAATGCATAACTGTGGGCTTTTTCTAGGGCGTTCCACTGGGTTAATAAATTACCCCAGTCGTGGCCGCTTTCATTGCCGGTGGTTAAGGGCAGGGCGCGGTAGGGGGCATCGTCTATATAAGGCGCTAAATCAATGCAATTTTGCCCGCACCACCAAAGCGTAATACTGCCGCCAAAAATTTCCTGTTGCCGGTAGACAAACAACAGGCAAATACCCAGCGGCATCATAATTTGAAATAGGCTGCCACCGAGAATCGTCATGGTTTCACCCAACGGGCGGAAAAATACATGGCCGAATTCGTGGAAGGGCAAATTAATATTATGCAAAAACGAGCCGCCAATTTTTTCCCAATCAACTCCAGCGCGGAAAAAATAAATACTCCACAGCGCAAATGCCAGCCACACCAGTGCGCGGCCAATTAACACTTCGATGCTGACTCGCTCGGGTACGTACAGCCAAGGGCTTAGCAGGCGGTTTGGCCAGCTGGGTAGCTCCTCTTCTTGTTGAGGTAGGGCTTTTAAAGGTTCGATGCTGGCGGTAGGGCGGTATTTTGCGTAGATAATGCCGCACTGCGGGCAGGCATCCATCGGCTTAACCGGCAGGCTGCGCGGGCGTTGGCATTTGGGGCAGTAGGGTAAATCGCTCATGGTGTGTGGGCCAGGCTACATTAGCGCCTTCTCAATTTTTGGATTTTTAAGGCACACGTATGTGCCTGGGTGTTTTTTATTATTTGGGTGAGGCTGCACTGCCTGCGAGCATTCTGTGTGGGTAATTATTTTTCGCGCTATTAATTCGCCGGGTAACACCATTCGGCCAGCTTTGCTGGCGAAGCTATTTGGCTTTGTTTATGCGATTTAGTTGAATACAATTATTTCTCCTTGCTTGGGATAATAGCTTGCTGCCTCGGGTCCAACAAAATCACAATCCCTCAGTGAAACTAACAGAATTCCACCATTATTAAACTTTAATGATATACCGTCATCGTTTGAGAATGCCTCTACAACACTAGACCCGATAATTTCTCTCAGACTTGATACTCCAATAAGGGTATGAGGATTTTCAATAACGAACCGACCTTTATCGAAAGCTAGCATTAGACCTTTGATCTCCAAAACTTTATCACTGTCAGCAGCATCCACATAAATAGCATCACCAACAGTGATTTCTTCCAATGTCGCGCCAATTATCTCGTCGAATCTATACATTGCTTACAGCTTGTTTCTCATAATAGTAGGGGCAACCCTTGTGGTTGCCCAATTTTTAGCAGGGCAGATGGCGTAATTCTGAGGAGTGTGGGCACCCACGAGGGGCGCCCCTACTGCCTTGGTGAAAACACTAAATTAATACCGGTTAACAACAAAAATTTAATCCCCAACCGGCCCATAGCGAATATCCAACACATAATAAATATCCACCTTGTCCGCTAAGGTTAGCCTAATTTCATCATCCAGGGTTTTACCCAGCATAGCCTTGGCTAGAGGCGCATCTAGGCTGATTTTATTGGCTTTTAAATCAAATTCATCCGGCCCCACTATGCGGTAGGTGAGGGTGCTGCCGTCGTCTTTTTCCAGGGTTACCAAGGCGCCGAAATAAATTTTGCTGGGGTCGTCCGGTGTGTTATCAACAATTTTTAATACATCCAAACGACGGCTTAAATATCCTATGCGGCGGTCAATTTCCCGCAGGCGGCGTTTGCCGTAAATGTAATCGCCATTTTCCGAGCGGTCGCCATTTTTGGCCGCTTCATGTACCACTTGGGTCACTTTGGGCCGCTCCTCATGCCATAAATGTTGCAACTCCGCCTGCAGTGTTTGCCAGCCCTCGCGGGTAATGTAGGGGGCGCTTTTGGGGGCGGGGGGGCGGTAGCGGCTCATGGGCGCATCACCTGTTGGTAAAAATGCTGCTCGGCTGCAAGCTGCTGGGCGATGGAGGCCGCCTGGCGAAAGCCGTGACCCTCCTCGGCAAATTCCACATAGGTCACGGCGGTGCCCTGGGCGCGCAGCCGTGCAACCAACTCCTGGGCCTGATTGGGCGGCACTACCTTATCCAGCAGCCCTTGGAAGATGAGCACTGGGCAGCGGATCTGCTCGGCGGCAAACAGCGGCGAGCGCGCTCGGTAGAGGGCGGCCTGCTCGGGGTAGGGGCCGACTAACAGATCCAAATAACGCGCTTCAAAAGTGTGGGTGTCCTCGGCGAGGAGGGCTAAATCGCCAATCCCATAGAGGCTGACGCCGCCGTCAAAGCTGTGGTGAAAGGCCAGGGCGGCCAGCACGCTAAAGCCACCGGCGCTGCTGCCTTTGATAAACCTCAGCCCCGCAAGGCCCTGGGCGCTCACCCATTGGGCGGCGTTGCACAGGTCTTCAACATCCGCTTGCCCCCAGAGGCCGTGCAAACTCTGGCGGTAGGCGCGGCCAAAGCCGGTGCTGCCCCGGTAGTTCACATCCAGCACAGCAAAGCCCCGGCTAGTCCAGTATTGGTTTTTTAAATTCAACAGGGCGGAGGTTTGCCCGGTGGGGCCGCCGTGGCACAACACGATTACCGGCGGCAGGCCCTCGGGCGCGGCGTAGCCTGGGTTGTGGGGCGGGTAATAAAAGGCGTGGATGTTGTAACCGGCGCTGGGCACATAAATGCTTTGGGGCGCGCTGTAATACTCGGCCAGCGGGTCGGCTTTGGCTGCGGCTAGGGGTGTGAGGGTTTGGTCGCTGTAGCGCAGTATCTCAATCGGCCCTTGAGGTTTGGCGGCCAGCAATAGGGCGCCGCCGTCGATGGCGGCAAGCTGGCTGATGTGAGGGTAGTCTGTGAGCAACACCTGCAGCTTGCCAGTGTGGGTATTGATGCAGGCTAAGTGCCACAGGCCATCCTGGGTGTAACACAGCAGTAGCTCCTGCGAGCCGCTAAAACAATAGCTGCTCATACCGCTGACCCAGCGCGGTGTGGTGCACTCGGCGGCCATGGGCGCAATGGCTTCAACGCTGTGGGTGGTGGGGTTTAAGCGGTAGAGGTTCCACCAATTGGAGCTGTCGCTCACCCAATAGAGCACTCCGTCCGGGCCAAACCGGGGCTGGGCTATGGCTTGCTCAGCGTCTTCCGCCACCAGTGTGCGCACGCTTGCCAGGCTGCCGTCGGGCTGAATGTCAGCGAGTAGCAGTGCGGTGGCGTCCCAGGGCATATGCCCCTGTTGCCATTGGATAAAGGCCAATTTATCCCCGCAGGGGGAGAGGCAGGGGTAGGCGTAAAAGTCGGCGCCGCTGAGCAATATCCTGGGGGTTTGCCGCTCTTGGGTGAGTTCAATGCTAACCAGGCTCAGTTGCGAGAGTCCTGCAGAAGGGGTTTCCATCACGGCGATCAGGCGCGCGCGTTTGGCATCCCACAGCACATCGCCAAAACGGTTGCCACCGCTGGTGAGGCAGGAAGGTGCTGTCTCGGTTAAAAAATTCAGTGCATAGAGGTTTTGATCGGCGGCGTTCACCCAGATGAGCCACTCGCCCGCCAGCCAAAAGGGGCAGCCGCCGTACTCCAACAACTGGCTGCGGGCACTGTGCTCTGGCGGCAACAATTCGCGCTTGGTGCCATCGGGCAACTGGGCCACAATAACCTGGCGGCCCTTTTCGGCCGGCCGAGCCTCCAGCCAAAACAACCAGCCCATGGCCCCCTGGGGGTACATGGGGTTAGTGGCGCTGGCGAGGACGGCGTCAAGGTCAATGGGGGATTCCCAACATCCGTAAGGGGCGTGTTTTGAAGGTAGAGGGTTTGGCATCGCAGGGTGAGCAGATTCAGCTGGTGGAGGAGTTTGCCGAGTCTATGGCGGCAGCTGTGCCGGCACAAGGTTATTGGGTGGCCCTAAGCGGCGGGCTGGATTCCATGGTGTTAGCCCACCTGGCCCAGCAGGTTTTGCCTGCGGTGCGTTTTATCCACATCAACCACGGCCTCTCCCCGCACGCCGAGGCCTGGCAGCAGCAGGTTGTAAGCTGGGCGCAGAGCATTGGCCTGGCCGGAGTTTGCCTGAGCGTGCAGGTAGAAAAAAGCGGCCTGAGCCTGGAAGCCGCTGCCCGCGCGGCGCGTTATCAGGCGTTTGAGTCCATCCTTAAACCGGGCGAAGCCCTTTTGTGCGGCCACCACCAGCAGGATCAAGCGGAGACTTTTTGCCTGCGCCTGATGCGCGGCAGTGGTTTAACGGGCCTTGCCGCCATGGCCCCCAGCCGCCCCTTAGGCTGCGCCGTTTTACTGCGGCCGCTGCTCAACATCCCGCGCGCGCGCCTGCTGGCCTATGCCCAGGCGCACAGGTTTAATTGGGTCGAAGACGAGAGCAACCAAGACCTGCGCTTTGACCGCAACTGGCTGCGCCACGCATTAATTCCCACGCTCGCCCAGCGCTGGCCCAATGCCAGCGAGCAGATCGCCCAGACCTGCCTGCGCCTGCAGCAGGAGCAGCAATTGCTGCAGGAGTACCTGGCGGCAGACCTGCTCGCCTGCGCGCCAAGGGCTGAACGCCTGGGCCACAGCATGCTGCTGGCGCCTTTAGCGCAAGGCAGTGACGGGCGCCGCAGCGGCATTTTGCGCTGCTGGTTCGACAGCCTCGGCACTCTGCCGCCAAGCCAAGCGGTATTGGCACAGATGCACGCCTTAATACACAGCCGCGCCGATAGCGAAGCCTGTGTCAGCTGGGGCCACTGGCACCTCCGCCGCTACAACGGCCGGTTGTATGTGTTGTCTCAGGTGCCCGCACTCAGCCCCGACTGGCAAGCCCAGTGGCACACGCAGGTGCCGCTGCTCCTGGCCAACGGCAGTTGTGTAAGCGCCGCACCCAGTGCCGAGGGGCTGGCCCCAGGCACGTACACTTTGCGCCTACGCCAGGGCGGTGAGCGCAGCCACCCCGCCCAGCGCCAGCATTCCCAAACCCTCAAAAAACTCCTCCAAGAAGCCGCCCTTGAACCCTGGCTGCGCAACCAGCTGCCGCTGGTATACCGCGATAATTGTTTGGTGGCGGTGGGGGATTTATGGCTGGAGCGCGGGCACAGTGTGGTCAATGGGGTGCAGCTTAAGTGGCATTTTTAGAATTAATTTAATGGCGAGCCCATGCTGAATAATTTCCACACCCAGGGTTTTAGCCTGCTGCGCAATTTTTTAACGGCTGGTGAACTGGCCGAATTAAATCAGGTTTTGCGCGCATTTCACCGCGCCTGGCTAGAGGATAACGCCGAGGCTTATCAGCGCGGTGCCATTAATTCAGCCTATCTCACCAGCGGGCGTTATTTAAATTCGCGTGCTCGGCAGACGCTGTGGGGCTTTTTAGCATCCAATCAATTAATGGCGCAGGTTGCGCAGGTGTTTAATGAACCTGCCTGTTTTATGAATACACAATTATTTTTCGACCCTTTTAATCCAGAGCAGAAGAATTATTGGCATCGGGATTTTCAATATCACCTCAACCTAGTTGAGCAGCAACAGGCGCTTGCCGGGCCACAGGTCATTCACTTTAGAATACCTATGGTGCCTGAGCGCGGCATTGAACTGGTGCCGTCTAGCCACAAGCGCTGGGATACGGCAGAAGAGCTTGATGTGCGCTTAGAGCGCAACGGGCACAGGTGTTTTGACCCGCTTAGCAACGCCACAAGGCTCGCGCTGAATGCCGGTGATTTATTAATATTTTCTGCCGCCTGCATCCATCGTGGGCTGTATGGTTTAAATCGCTTGGCATTAGATATTTTATTTTGCGACCCAGCGCCAGAATTATTGCGTCATATTAATGCGGATTGCCTACCCACCGCAGCGGACATGGCAAGCATGCAAAACCCTGCGGCGTTTTTACGCGCGTCGAATTATTGTGTGAATGGTAAATAGAGGGCGTTCTTGGCTGATTTCAAATGTCTGGCTTAAACCTGCATCCCTGCGCCGCCCCATCCGCTGAATTCGAAATAGATTTAAGGCCTATTGCCCTGCATCGGCAATACATTTTTTAGTAAAACTATTTTTAGCGGCACCAAAGAGTTTTTTCTCTACAGCTTTGGCTTCACAGTCAACCTTGGCGGAAGCCGCTTTGGCATCTTTCTCACACTTTTTCATAAAACTCGTCTGTGCCGCCCCTGCGAGTTTTTTCTCGGCGGCTTTGGCTTCGCAACTGGCCTCAGCGGCAAAACCCGCGTTGGCGAAAAACATCAGGATAAAAGGTGCTAATAGAATTTTATTCATGGCTGAACTTCCGCAGTGGGTGAGGTGGGGCACTATAGGGTTCGGGCGCAAATTCTGTCAATTTAACCTGGGCGCGTGTTCGCTACACATCAGGGCTCGCCTGCCTGCAACAATTAATTACTATAGGCACAGCATATTTGCGCTACATCAAATCAGGCAGTTAGGCTAGTTGATCGGCATCAAAGGCAATTTTTCGCCCTAAGCCAGACTTTAACCATAGAAAGATAAATTAATTTCCATTGTGTTAAGTCGAGGTGTCTTATGTATTTGCCCGCCATTGTTGTTACCGCCACACTCATTGCAACCTTAGTATTGCTCGGCCTGGGTGGCGCAGCCTTGATTATTGCTGATAATAAATGCACAGGCCTGCGTCATCATTAATCATCATATGCCGCGAAGGATTGTGCAAAGGGTTAATCAGGCACAACAATGCAGGGTAGTTCCTTTGCCGCTGAGTTAACAACAAGGCTTTGTTAGGTCGGCAATTACCTATTTTTAAAATCGTCCTGGGCAGGTGCGCTATGAAAATCGTGCCTGTGCATAGGGATTTTCTCATGCGCCTTTAACCTAAAAACCTGTTTATTCATGCCTTAGTATGTTCTCGATGAGGATTCAACTAGGTTTTTAGGGTTCAGTCTCGGCTCAGGCTTGCTGGCATCAGCGGGTGTCTATTGAGGTCGTTGTTATTCCGCACTGCGCCAAATCTAGGCGCAGACAGGTAAAAAAACTGCGAGGTTTGATAAATACGCTCGCCTGCACATACGGCATGCAGCTTGCCATGGCACAATAGCGCCCCCGTTTTGATTTATCAGCAGTAGTCCCATGGCCCTTTTATGTACTCGGCAATCGCCCTCTGGGGTTAATCCACTATACTTGCCTAATACACTATATTAGGACGATAGACTAACCATGGGGTTGCGATCCGGCGAGGTGCCCGTCAGCGTCAAACAAAATTATCTGCTGAGGATTACCACCTACGGCCTGATCTTTTTGTTGCATTTGAGTTTGAGCTGGGGGCAATTTTCGTTCGGCTTTTGGCTGCTGATCGCACTGCAAGGTTTGTTATATCCCCATTTAGTCTATTTATGGATTCCTAATAACGCCGCTGAGCATCGCTTGTTGTTATTGGATGCCGCCTCCTACGGTGTCCATTTAGCCCTCTGGGGTTTTAATCCCTACCTGGTTTCTTTTTTTACCGCCGCCATGGGCGTGACCTATCTATCGGTGGGCGGGCGCCCCATGCTGATCAAAGCCTTGGGGTGCCACGGCGTCGGGATGCTGTTTGGTGGCCTGTGTACTGGCTGGCGTTTTTTGCCGCATATTCCTCTGCTCACCCTCGCTATTGTCTCCGTCGGTTTCACGCTGTATTTACTCAACCTGGGCGGCTTGGTTTATTCCATAAATACCAAACTGCGCACGGCGCGCAAACAGGCGTTGGAGCAACAAGAAGAACTCATGCTCACCAATCGTTTGGTGGCCACGGTCAATAGCTCTTTGGACATGGATGTAATTTTGCAAACCATTATGGAAGCGGTGCAGCGCTATTACCCGTTTGAAACCCTCTATATGCTGCCCTACAGCGAAGATAAAACCGCTTTTGAAATCACCGGTATTTACGGCGATACAGTGTCAGATGTGGAGCGCACGCAATTTATGCGTATGCAGTTTGACCTAGAAAAAGACGCCGACAGCATTTTTGTGCGCGGCTTAACGCGCAATAAAATTGTCTATTTGCCCCGCATGTCGCCGGAGGCTGCGGCCACCTCCGCGCCCATTGATCAACACCTATACGCCATCAAATCGGCTAAATCTTTATTGTATGTGCCCGTGAGTATCAATAATGAGGTGATCGCCGGTGCGGCATTTTTAAATTACGAAGTACCCTTTGATCTTGAAGAAAAAGACTTCGCCCACATCAGCCAATTTTTAATGCACGCCGCCAGCGCCGTGCGCAACCTCTATTTAATCCGCGAACTCAAAGCCGCCTCGCAAGCCGCTAACCAAGCGCGTATTCGCGCTGAGCAATCCGAGGAGGCCAAGGGGCGCTTTTTGGCCAACATGAGCCACGAAATTCGCACACCCTTAACGGCGGTTTTAGGCTATGCCGATCTACTGACGGATAAACACCTCTCAGCGAAAGATCGCGATAAATTCACGCAAATTATTTTGCAAAGCGGCCAACACCTGTTGGCCATGATCAATGATATTTTGGACATAGCGAAAATTGAAGCCGGTAAAATGTCCATCGAAACACTGCCCTGTGCCCTGGTGGAAACCCTTTACCCCTTAGATGCCCTCATTCGCCTGCGCGCCTTAGAAAAAGGCCTGGTATTTCATCTGCAGCTGCATTACCCCATCCCCAAAATTATCCACACGGATGCCACGCGGTTAAAACAAATTCTGCTGAATTTACTCAATAACGCCGTTAAATTTACTCAGCAGGGGTCGGTGCATTTGGCGGTATCCCTAGCCAATGCCCAGTTGGTATTTCAAGTGCGCGATACGGGCATCGGCATAGATGAGCAACAGGCCAAACAATTATTTTCGGCCTTTACCCAAGCGGATAGCTCCACCACGCGCTTGTACGGCGGCACGGGGCTCGGTTTGTTCGTGTCAAAAAATATTGCCCAGTTATTGGGCGGCGACATTAGTTTGCACTCCAAAGTAGGCGAAGGCAGTATTTTTACGGTGACTATTCCGTGCCCGATTGGCGATGAATTTATTGCCAATGAAGCGGCCTTCGCACAGTTGTGGGAGGAGCAGAGCCGCCAGCATGAAGCGCAACAATTGCCTCAATTGGCAGGCAAAATATTAGTGGCTGAAGATAACTTAGAAAACCAACGCCTAATTAGCCATGTGTTGCAACAGCTTAATGTGCAGTTTGATATGGCTAATAACGGCGCTCAAGCGCTCACTTTTGCCGTGCAAAATAACTACGATTTATTTTTATTTGATATGCAAATGCCGTTTGTAGGCGGCAAAGAAGCGGCTGAAATTCTCATTCGGCAGGGCATTAAAACGCCCATTATTGCCTTTACTGCCAATGTAATGACCCACCAGCGGGCTGAATATGAAAGCATTGGCTTTGCCGATATTTTAGAAAAACCCTTTAACCGCTGGCAGGTTGCCAACCTCCTGCAAAAATATTTACCCAAGCTTACGCCGCAGGTAAATCGCGTTTTGGTTGTGGACGACGACCCGGTGAATCAAATGTTAGCGCGGCAATTAATGCTGTCTCAGCGGCCCGGTATTACGGTACACGAGGCGCTTACGGCGGAAATAGGCTTGGAATTAATAGATCGCGGCGAGCGTTATGATTTAATCCTGATGGATTTACATTTGCCCGGTATGAATGGCTTTGCCGCCACCGAACAATTGCGTCAACGCCAGATTAGCAGCCCAGTTTTTATACTAAGTGCCAATTCGGAAAAAGATCATCAAGAGGCGGTGGTGCACAGCGGTGCACAGGGTTTTATTGAAAAACCCTTAAATCGTCAACGCCTGAGCCAATTGCTGATCTGATCCCTGCCTAACCCGCCTTTGAAATACTAATTTGCTAGGTCTAGCGGCGGCTTGAGCCGCCGTTGCGCCATTCATACAGCCCCTCTTAACCCAGCGCTAAAACTCACCGGGTTAAGAGCGATGTCATTAAGTTAAGAATTTTCTGAATAGAAATCTCTCTTAGGGGCGCCCCTAAAGTTTCCTTACTAGCGGTACAGAAGTGAAGAATACACAGCATTTCAGACCGTCAAAAAGAGGGACCTTTTTGACGAGCCTACAAGGACGTATTCACGGCGTGTCTGAAATGCTGTGTATTCTTTACTTTCAGTTAGGTAGTAGCTTAGTGACATTGGGGTAAGAGGACGCACCGCCAGGCTTACCCCCGAGTTAATTGGCGGTATTGCTATCTGCTGTCATATTAAGTGTCTATAATGCCGCCCTTCTTTTAATACTGCAGCCTCCTTGCTGTTGTGATTGTTCCTTGAGGATCCCTTTGTGATAGAAAAATTGCGCAATATTGCCATTATTGCCCACGTAGACCATGGCAAAACCACCCTTGTAGATAAGCTGCTGTCGCAGTCTGGCACCTTAGATCGCAAGGACCAGGGCGCAGAGCGCATCATGGATTCCAACGACCAAGAGCGTGAGCGCGGCATTACCATTCTCGCCAAAAATACCGCCATCACTTGGAATGGCTATCGCATCAACATAGTAGACACCCCAGGCCACGCCGACTTCGGCGGTGAAGTAGAGCGCGTGTTGTCCATGGTGGATTGTGTGTGTTTGCTGGTGGACGCTGTAGACGGCCCCATGCCACAAACCCGCTTTGTAACCTCTAAAGCCTTCGAGCAGGGCCTTAACCCCATAGTGGTGATCAACAAGGTTGACCGCCCAGGCGCGCGTCCTGACTGGGTAGTAGACCAGGTGTTCGACCTGTTCGACCGCTTAGGCGCCACCGATGAACAGCTGGATTTCCCCATTGTGTACGCCTCGGCCCTCAACGGTGTTGCCGGTTTGTCACCGGATGATCTTGCCAGCGATATGACGCCTTTATTTCAAATGATCGTCGATAAAGTACCGCCACCGAAAGTGGATATTGACGGCCCTTTGCAAATGCAAATCTCTGCCCTGGATTACAACTCCTATGTGGGCATTATCGGTATCGGCCGTATTACTCGCGGCAAAATCACGCCCAACAAACAGGTTGTGGTAGTGGATTTACACGGCAATAAACGCAAAGCCAAAGTGCTGCAGGTGATGGGTTATCACGGCCTTGAGCGCATTGAAGCGCAGGAAGCCTCAGCTGGCGATATAGTTTGTATTACGGGTATTGATAAATTAGGTATTTCCGACACAGTTTGCGACCCAGAATGTGTGGAAATTTTGCCACCTTTGACGGTTGATGAGCCCACTGTAAGCATGACCTTTCAGGTGAATGATTCGCCTTTTGCCGGTTTAGAAGGCAAATACGTCACCTCGCGCAATATTAAAGATCGCCTGGAGCAAGAGTTAATTCATAACGTAGCCCTGCGGGTCACCCCTGGCGATACGCCTGATAAATTTAAAGTTTCCGGTCGTGGCGAGTTACACCTTTCGGTATTAATCGAAAATATGCGCCGTGAAGGTTTTGAACTAGGCGTATCGCGCCCCGAGGTAGTTACGCGGGAAGTGGACGGCGAAATTCACGAGCCCTATGAACAAGTGGTTATTGACGTGGAAGAGCAGCACCAGGGTTCGGTGATGGAAGAGCTGGGTTTGCGCCGGGGTGAATTAACCAACATGGTGCCCGATGGCAAAGGCCGCGTGCGTTTGGAATTTTTAATCCCTTCGCGCGGTTTAATCGGCTTTCGTGGCAGCTTTTTAACCATGACCTCCGGCTCCGGCATCATGACCAGTATTTTTGACCACTACGGCCCGGTTAAAGCGGGCAATATGGCCAAGCGCCAAAACGGTGTGCTGGTATCTATGGTGCGCGGTAAAACCCTCGCTTACGCCTTATTTACCCTGCAAGAGCGCGGCCGCTTGTTCCTAGGCCACGCCGAAGAGGTTTACGAAGGTCAGGTAGTGGGTTTGCATAGCCGTGATAACGACTTAGCAGTTAACCCCACTAAAGCCAAACAGCTGACCAACATACGCGCTGCCGGTACCGACGAAGCCTTAATCCTTACCCCGCATATTCGCCACACCTTAGAACAGGCGTTGGAATTTATTGAGGACGATGAATTGGTGGAAGTAACCCCCAAAAGTATTCGCATCCGCAAAAAATTGCTCACGGAAAATGAGCGCAAGCGTGCATCTAAAAGCGGTAATTAATGTACCGTTTAATAACAATAAAAAAGGCGCTTTAAGCGCCTTTTTTATTGGGTGGAGGCTTTGCATTTGGATGCTTTAATCATTGCGGATCTTCGCAGCCGAGTAGGGTGGGCAACTTGTTGCCCACGCGAAAAAGTAATGGCGTCAATGTCTGCGTGGGCAATAAATTGCCCACGCTACCGACTATTTCTCTGCTCAAAAAATGACAAAATATTCTTTTATAAAAAACGTAATGGAGTGCATTTTAGATCCTAGCATTGGCCACTCTGATGAGCAGGCGGAACAATATTTGTTGGAATTGCTTAAAAATGAGGGTTACAGGAAAGCCTTGATTCTTGAGCTGGAGGATGCTTTCAATGATCCCCAGGTCTCTTGGGCGAAATGGTTTTCCGAATACTGCGGCGAGCATGACGATCTAAGCGAAGAAGAATTGCGAGCCTATATAAGGGCGGAGTTATATGATAAGGCGATTACAGTTCAGTCAGGCGAGTAGCGTGGACAACTTGTTGCCCACGCGAAAAAGTAATGGCGTCAATGTCTGCGTGGGCAATAAATTGCCCACCCTACCGCTACGGAGAATTGGTATTAATATAAGGATTGCGAGTTGCGAACGCGGGATTTAACTGCCAAACATCACCTATTTTAGTCATCCTTCTTTGATATGAGGCCATGATTTTATGATGAAAAAATCTGAAATTATCGATATCTGCAAACAAACAGCCGAGTAGGGTGGGCAACTTGTTGCCCACGCGAAAAAGTAATGGCGTCAATGTCTGCGTGGGCAATAAATTGCCCACCCTACCGCTACTGAGAATTGTTATTATTTTAAGGGTTGCGAGTTGCGAACGCGGGATTTAACTGTCAAACATCTCCTCTATCCGTCATCCCTCTTTGAAATGAGGCCATGATTTTATGATGAAAAGATCTGAAATTATCGATATATGTAAACAGACAGCGGCGCAGTTCCCGGGGTGGGAATATTCTGCAGGGGCATTCAAAAATAAAGAGACAAGCCCGTGCATAAAAGTTGTCCACCCCTTTTGGTCGTGCAGTCCCGGCACGGCTCTCTCACAACCTGCATTCGGATTTCGACATAAAGTAATTAATGGACTCTTTAAAAAACTAATGGGCGTTGATACGGCGATGTTAAGCTTTTGCGATTTAGACCTTGGTGTTCGCTCAAGCGTATATTTCTCTGGCTTGCGATTTTATGATATAGCTGCAGACAAGGCTGAAGAAAAAATAAGACTGATGCTGACTGATGGAATAGAAGCGCTAGATACAAAATACGATTTTTCTTCCGAAAAAAAACCTGTTAGAAAAAATGCCGAAATACTCTGGAGAAACGCTGGACGTGTGTTACTGTTTGATACGCGCTTATTTAGGTGATTTTGCTTTTGTGCGCGCTTTTCGGCGCAACATCATAGAATCAGCCAATGAAACCAGCTATGAACTTAGAATCGATAAGATAATTGAACACTTTGGTATTGATATGCAATCGTAAATCAAGTGGGCGGAACGCGTAAGCCGGGTGGCGGGCAACTTATTGCCCGCGCGAAAAACTAATCAGCGACCATGGACTATATAAACTGTCCACTGATTTATATTTGCCCCTGCAATGCCATGAAAGAATTAAATATCTGGATTTATATAATTCTCTACAGGCAAAACGCCAAAAAAGAGATGCCAGCACGCTACTCTTTTACATGCCCTTAACGGCAAATACGCCCGGCGCATTGCGCCAAAGCCCCGAGTAATCCATGCCCATACCAAACACATAGCGATCCGGTACGGTAAGGGCGCTAAATTCTGGGCGAAAATCTGCTGGCTTGCGCGCATGATCTTTTGTGGTCATCACCGCGCAATGCACTGAACGCGCACCTTGCTGCAACAGCTGCTGATACACCGCATGCAGGGTTTTACCTTCATCAAAAATATCGTCGCACAACAAAATAGTTTTGCCTTGAATATCGGCATGCTGCGGCGAGATCCAGCGCAGCTCGGCGCCAGCGACATTATTGTGGTAGCGGGTGGCGTGTACGTAACTGAGTTCCACCGGCCGTGTTAAATGGGGTAAGAGCTGGCCGGTAAATACCAAGCCGCCATTTAAAAGGCACAGCACCAACAAGGGTTCACTGGGGAGCCGAGTATTAATCTCCTCGGCAAGTACTGTAATAGCGGCGCTGACCTGATCAAACGAAAAAATCGTGTCGGCAAATTCACCTAATCCATGGGTTGAGTTTTGGCTCATAAATACCTCAGGCCAAGGGTAAGGTTAGCGAATTGGTGCGGCAGTTTATTGCACTGCAAAAAATTCACCATTTTTGTTTGCTATTAATAGCAAGTGTAAACAAGATTTTTTCATAGTGCTGGAAATCTTCGGCCCTGTAGATGCGGTTAGCCAATTAGTCTAGCGGGCGTTTTGTGGAGGTAATAACGGCCATTGATTTACAACCGCAAAAATCAGCATTAAAAATTATTGGGCGCTACTCTAATTAATGGCCAAATAGCGGTGTATTAATTCGTTGGCATCTTGCCAGGCCTGTGAACTTTGCACCTGGGCTAGGGGCAATTTGTTCGTTGCCCGCAGAGACTGCAGGCGGCCGTTCGTTTTGTGGTTTTTCGCTTCCAAAAACTCAATTACCTGGTGAGCTTTGGCGGGGTGGTTACACACCAGAACACCGTCGCAGCCCGCCTCCAGCGCCATTTGTGCGCGTGCTGGATAATCCCCTGCAAAGGCCGCACCGGCCATGGATAAATCATCGCTTATGAGCAGGCCTTCAAAGCCCATCTTTTTACGCAAAAATGTTTGCAGCCAGGTTGCCGAGAAACCCACCGGGTTGTGATCCAAAGCTGGGAAAATAATATGCGCAGGCATTAAAGCGGCGAGCTTAGGCGCCAAAGCGCGAAAGGGAATGAGGTCGTGTTCCTCGATGGCCGCAAGCGGGCGCGGGTCGGTGGGCAATTCCAAATGGCTATCGGCTTTGACGCTGCCATGCCCAGGGAAATGTTTGCCACAGCTGTGCATACCCGCCCGTTGCATGCCGTCGATAAACGCCTCGGCCAGGGCCACAACCGCCTGGGGATCATGGCTAAATGCGCGATCGCCAATCACGAGGCTATTACTGCGATCCACATCCAGTACCGGGGCAAAGCTCATATCAAGGCCTACACCCAGCACCTCACTGGCCATCAACCAACCCAACTCATTACCCAGGCGCAGGGCGAGGGATTGCTCGCTGGTGTATAGCTCACCTAAACGGGCCATGGGCGGCAAGCGGCTAAAGCCATTTTTAAGCCGCCGCACCCGGCCGCCTTCTTGATCAACACAGAGTAATAAGCGCGGGTTAATGCTGTTGATATGGCGGCTGAGCTCCGCCACCTGCACGGGGTTATCAATATTGCGGCTGAACAGAATCACACCGCCCACCTGAGGGTGGCTTAATACTTCTTTTTCTTCCCCGCTGAGTTCATGGGATTGGACATCGAGAATGACCGGGCCGGTAGTGGTTGCGCGCATGAGCCGTCACATACATAAAGGGTTGTTGAGGGCGGGCATAATTGCGAGCGCTGGCGGGCTTGTCAATTGTGTAGTGCCTCATGCGGGTCTGCGTCGCGTGGCTTTTGTAACGAGTAAAACACGGCAATTAGTCTTTTCGGCAACCTCGTTAACTATGGTTTTCAGGCCATGCTCAGCCCGCGCAGTAGCAAAAGGCGCCTAGGGTAGCTGAGCAGAGAGAAAGTACTTGCGCCGCTTAAACTACTGTATATAATCCCAAGTACTGTATAAGTAACCATGCCTGTGGGGCGCGCAATGCTCAAGCTTACTTCTCGTCAGCAACAAATATTTGAACTCATTAAAGATCAAATCGACACCACGGGTTACCCGCCCACCCGCGCTGAAATCGCTCAAATGCTGGGTTTTAAATCCGCCAACGCCGCTGAAGAACATATTAAGGCCCTAGCGCGCAAAGGCGTAATCGAGGTAGTGGAGGGCGCCTCGCGCGGTATCCGCCTGCCCGACCACGAGCGCGGCATTCCCATAGTGGGCCGTGTGGCAGCAGGTAATCCCATTCTGGCTACCCAACATATTGAAGAATACTGCCCAGTTCCCGAATCTTTTTTTCACCCCCGTGCCGATTATTTTTTGCGTGTGCACGGCATGAGTATGAAAGACGCCGGTATTTTAGATGGCGACCTGTTAGCCGTGCATGCCACATCGCAAGTTCACAATAACGACATTATTGTTGCCCGCATCGAGGACGAAGTTACCGTTAAGCGTTTTCGCCGCGAGCGCAATCGCTCCGTCGTTGAGTTGTGGCCTGAAAATCCAGAATTTGATGTTATTCAAGTTGACTTAAGGGATCGCAATTTCTCCATCGAAGGGTTGAGCGTCGGCGTTATTCGTAGGGGGTGATTTATGGCAACACAAACTGCAGCAAAAACTCAGTCTAATATTGGCATTACAGAAGTTGTTTTACCGGGTGATGAAGAATCCTTAGGGTTAATTTTGCCCATGCTGGCTCACCTCAGCCGCACCTGCGTAGATCGTTGGTTTACATGGATTGCCCCCAAAGGCGTGCACCGAGAAATGTTGGTGGACTATGGCTTTGATCTATCCAAATTGCGTTTGGTGCATGTTAAAAATGCTGAAGAAGCCCTGTGGGTTTGTTGGGATGCTTTGGTGGCGGGCAATAGCCAAACCGTAGTAGCAAGCCCCGGCCGCCTGTCGGAAAAAACTATTCGCGCCTTGGAATGCGCTGCATTGCGTGGTAACAGTCAGGGCTTATTAATTCGTTATAGGTAAGTTGCGTATGAACTATCAGGGTAGTTGCCACTGTGGCAAGGTAACATTTGAGGTTGAGGGCGAAATAACGGGGGTGGTTGCCTGTAACTGCTCTATTTGCCAGCGCAAAGGCTCTTTATTATGGTTTGTACCGCGCGAGCAATTAATACTCAAAACAAACCCCGCTGATATGGCCACCTATATGTTTAATAAACAGGTCATTCAACACCATTTTTGCCCCACCTGTGGCATTCACCCGTTTGGTGAGGGCACAGCGCCCAATGGTGCCCTTATGGCGGCGGTAAATGTACGTTGTTTGGAGAACGTGGATTTAACATCCCTGCCTGTAAGTGAATTTGATGGCCGTAGTATTTAACAACACCGCACAATCCATTGTGCAATTTGAAGATTATTTATTTCGCGGGTATTTCGTCGCAGACCCTTCGGCAAAAGCCCGCCAGTAGGTGCACCCCTCGTGGGCGCCCAAATCAAAGCCATGAGTTTTTAACGATACAAAAATTAACTGCATTCCCAGCCTAATCTGTAGCTAACCACTTTTTTATTCTCAGCTAACCTAAGATCAAATCCCTTTTTAGCTAATGCTATCTGTGTAGGCGCTAAACATTCTGTGTAGACACTAGGTGTTCCGTGTAGGCACTAGGCGTTCTGTGTAGGCACTAGGTGCTGGCGCAAGCGCATAAAAGGAGTTTCAACACAGATAAATAACAACCAGCCTGCAAGTATGCTCAGCGCCAAAATAAGCACTGCGCCCGTTAAACTCAAGCTACCAATACCCAATTGCTCAATGGGGGCGATTAATAATTTAAACACGGGTTTGTGAATAAGGTACACCGCATAGGACCCTATAGCGAGCCGGCCCGCACCCGGTATCGCCTTGCGCCCCAAAAGGCTGTTGGGCGCCAGCGCTGAAAAAACAATACACATAAAACTTAAGGCCAGGCAGGAATAACCAAAGGTACTGAGGAAAAAATTAAAACCCACCTGTTCCTGGTAATGAACCTGCGGATAAAAATAAACCAAGCTGCCAAACCCCATCATGCCCAGCATGGCTAACACATGGCTGTGCCCCAGGATGCGTTTAAATAAAGCGGGGTGAAAATTTTTCAGCATAGCTATGGCTATGCCCGGTAATAATTCATCAAATCGGCTTTGGCTTGCATAATAAATGCTGTGGTAATAGTTGCTAGCAGTGATAGCACTTTGGCCATTGCTCTCCCAGGCATGTATTCTGGCGCCCAGCCCTAAGCCCATGGCAAAAATGATAAGCAGCCAGTTGATCAACACCCTGTATGGGCTGCGTGCCGTCGCAATAAAAATAAGTGGGGCGAGACAATAAAATTGCTCTTCGATACATAAAGACCAAGAGTGGCTATAGGTGACTCCGGGCCGAAATTCAAAATTTTGTGTAAAGGTTAAAAACCGCCATACATCAGAGGTGCTGCTGCCTTTTAATAGCTCAGGGCCAAATAAATATAATAGGTATACCGCATAATAGTTGGGCAGTGTGCGCAATAATCGGCGCAAATAGAACTTGCCTAGGGATAAGTGTTCATGGCGGGCGATAGCGCCGAGGATTTGATCGCCAATCAAATAACCGCTCAGTACAAAAAATAAATCTACCCCCATCCAGCCAACCTGAGTGACATAACCGAACGTATCTTGGCCGCTGACGACTACTTTGTAGTGGTACAACAATACAATCAAAATGGCGAATGCCCTTAGAGTGTCAAGAGCGGGTAAGCGGGAGGTGTTTGACATGCGGCAATCGGCGTCAGAATTTAAAAACCCGGCACGGTAGCGGATTGGCCAGAAGGTGTCTATTTGATTGTGGGTTTTTAATTCCGCCGTTTGGCTTGTGCCCGTTTGTGGGCCTGGGCGGACTGATTACTGCTAGCGCCTTAGGTGAGCTATGGGTTTGCCGTTCAATCTACCAGGCAAAGTTTATTGCGAATACAGATGGGCTGCTGCAGAATTCGCCGTGTGCATCTGCGTGCATTACGTTAACTAACAACTTATTGAAATACATTGGCGGCGACTATCTGGCAAGGCGGACAATGGTGAAGGAACTCCTATGAATCATACCCAGAGTACTGCAGGGCGGGCGATTGAACATTTTTTATCGCGCGCGCCCTGCGCCGAATCCGTGCTCACACTAGGCGGCACTGGGCCAAATGGCACCAGTCAGCTGGCGCTGTTGGAATTAATCGGCTTTGCACAGGTGCAAAATCTAAAGACGATTAATCTTATTTCCGGCAGTGCGTTTGGGTATTTTATTTACCTGGCTTTTAAAGCGGGTAAACTGCATGTTAATCATTACCTCAATTACGATAAGGGCGCACGCCAGCTACACGGCGCATCATTGTTTAAGGCCTTAGGCTTTTTTGTTGGGCTAAAGATGCGTCGCCAGAGCCTGTACACGAACGCCAAGGTGCGCGATACCGTGTTGTATTTAATCCACGAGAATTTTTGCCAGCGCCCCTTAAGTTCATTTAATAGGAATATGGTGTTTTGGGGGTATTGTGAGCGGCGCCAGGCGTTAGTCAAAATTACCGCTGAGACCTTCCCAGACATGAAGGTTTGGGAGGTGATCAGCGCCTGTTTATCCATAGGGTTTATACACAGTCAATTCGCCTACGCTGATTACGCTTTCACCGACCCCATGTTTTCCCCTAAATTTAAGGCGCTGGTGCGCACCCTGTTGCGCAAGGGTGAGAATCATCTGTTTGTTAATTATAAAAAGAACCAGATATCGGGCAGTGTCACCTTTATTAAGAGTCAGCCCTGTCGCTTTCCGAACTTGATGTTAGTGCGCGATTTTTTAACTTTTACTTGTAACCTGCGAAATACGCGCTTAATCAAAACTCATCAGCAAAATGTAGACTTGTTAACGGCTGGGCAGAAGTAGTCTGGGCAAGCTTGCTTGCCTATCGTTTTATTTCGAAAAATTACCAAATGTTGTGAGGGTTGTTTTGGTTCAAAGATTGGTGGGCAACGAGCTCTCCCCCTCCTTATTACCTAGAACCAAGCACTTGATTCAATTGTTTCTAGGGTGATAACTGTTCCATGTTCATCAAGGGTTATGGTGTTGCCTGATTCTGGAAAGTTATCCAGTTGTAGTTGGTCGCTAAGGTGCAATTTGTTTCTTTTGCATAGCAGCGGTCTGCTTTTGGTGTAATCGAGAGAGGTAACTTTCTCCAGTTTTTCATTTAAGATAAAAATGCGATTAACGCCGCGCGGACTGTTTGGGCTTTTAACTAATTCGCGCAAGTCAATTACTGGGTATTGGTGCCGTGCAATCTCAAGTGTGCAAACATGTATGAGTGCAACCAGGTTGCGGTCTGGGTTGGTGTAGCCCATGCTTGAGAACTGCTGAACCAATTTTTTATGATCGTTTAGTGCGGTATTGTCTTGGTGCGATTGTTTAAGGTTGGCTGTTTGACAGGCAACTAAAGTAAAAAACGTAAAAATGATTGTATATAGGCGAAGCATGTTGTTTATCTCACTAATTTTGGAAATAGTTCGGTGGTAATATAAGTGAGCTTTTCCGCATAGGCTGAATCACCGCCGCCGTTATAGGCATCTGCAATAGTCTCGATAGTAAATTCCCTCCAGCCTGTAATAACGCGGATAATGGCGGCTTTACGGTATTTTAATATTTGTCCTGCACGGATAATGCTCGTCTTGCCTGGATTGGATGCACGTAATTCATCGATAGTTGTGCCGACTTTTTTGGAAATTTTGTCCAAGCTGTCACCCGCTACCACCGTATAGTCATAGGTTTTGGAGTCCTTGGTATCTAGGACTGATTGAAACAGGGTTTTAACCATTTTGGTATACAAATAGGCCATGCCCGCTTTGATGTTCAATGAGGGCTTTTCTATGGATTCGGTCTTAAGTGCTAGTTTGAATTCAGTGCTCATAACTAAATCGCTACCCTCTTGTGCCTCTTTTAATACGGCTAAAGCCGGATCGCCGGAATTGCCAATTTGCATGGCGCGGGCTTTCCATTGAGCTGAGGTGATGCCGCCACTCTCCGTCCATACCATAGCCTTTATGATCTTCCAGTCCACTTTGTTTTCTAGAGCTTTAAAGCGTTTCGCGTAATCTGCAACTTGGGTTTTGATAAGTTCATCGTATTCATCCCATCGCTTATCCGTAAGGCCCGCTTTCATGGTGTCTTTCCAGCCGGTACTAAGTGTCATGACATATCTCCTGAGGATTTATTTTTGTGGTAGGGCTGATCTGGTTTATAACTGCTGTGTGGAAATTAATCAATAGTATTGCTGCATGATTATGTCCCAAACGGGTAACTTGGGCAAAACTGGTTTTGTTGGAAAAGTAGCCGAATGGCAGGAGGATGGTTAGGTACCAAAACTTAGGTGTTAATCTCAAACGGATGTTGTTTGCGTGTTTGTTTTATAGCCTGGAGCTGCGCAGTCCGGATGGCCTCGTCGCATAGAATAGGTTGGTGGTGGTAGGTGGCTTGGGTGAAATAATATCAGTCACTAAGTGTATATTAATGGCTGTAATGGGCAATTATTACCACCTTTGATTTCATACGTGGTTCTGCGTAGGGTGGGCAAGCTTGCTTGCCCACCGTTTTATTTCGAAAAATTAGCAAATGTTGCGAGGAGTGTTTTGGTTTAAGGATTGGTGGGCAACGAGTTGCCCACCCGCTGCTATGTCTCCGCAGTTCTCCAAGTTTTGGAAGCGTCTTCTTTATTTGGGCCAAATATTTTTCCATCGTCCAGTTCTAAATAATGTCTTATAAGAACTTTAAGTGCTTTGCTGCTATCTGTCGATCCTGATGCGTTGGAGGCGGCGTCATTAGATGTATTGTTAAACCCGGAAACGATCAAGGAAGCTTTTTTCATTGTTACGATGTCCCCAAATAACTCCAGGTCGATAGCAGTTCTTAAGAATTGATCATTCATCATATTCTGTTTTTCGGTACTATGGCCATAGAATAACAGTAAAATAAAAATGTAGCTTTCAAGTGGCCACAATTCATCAATGAAATCTTTTAATAAAAGGTCTCTGCAGGTAAAGCGAGTGGGCTTGTGGGTGTTGATCAACCTTAGCGTTTTTTTGATGTTATCGATAAATGTAGATAGCAACGCGTGCTGGATAATCGCCTTGTTGACGGAAGTGTGCCCGGCATCTCCGTTGGCGACTTGCGTGCAACAAAATTCTATAGTTCTTTCTAGGGAGTTTCTTAATTCGGCGGCTAATTTTCGGTCTGAAATAAAAATAGATATTCGCTCGTATTGGCGCTCTAGTTTTCTGTTGAAAATATCTTCATTTATTTTGTCCTCTTCTAAAGACATTTCGTCGCTGTGCCTGATCTTTTGTTCGTGATTTTCTTTTTTCTGCTGTGCTAATTGTTTCTGTGTTTCCTTGTAGGTTAGGTAGATTAATAGGGCCGAAAAAAGAGTGGGAAGTGGGTTCAGTAGCCCGCCAAGGAAGTCGCCAATTTGGCCTAGCGTTTCAATATCGTTGCTATCTAACTGTTGGCGAGGATTTATGATTTCATAAGCGAAATTCTGAAGCGGTGCAATTTTTGAGAGGTATAATATAAAAATAACCACTATAATTATAATGCATATAATATATTTTATTAGTCCTGTGGATGGTGTGGGGCTTATTTTTTTATAAGCAATTTTTATTGTTTCTAGTATGGTCTGTGGTTTTTCGTTTTCTTGCATTGTTTGGCCCGCTCATTTTGCTATTTGTATTTTGCGCTAAATTAATAGCCCTTTTTGCATTCGTGCTCTGTGTGGAGATATATAGGTAATAATTCTTAAACGCCTCAATTGACCTTTCGGCCCATAAAATTGTGCGCTCTGTTGTGGCGCCAGGCGCACTGGCATCAAATAAGCCCACGGCCCCTGCACAGTATCGTGCGTTAGAGTAACTATAGTGATCCGGTATATCTATATGACGGCACTTTATGGGGCACTCGATCCCATTTTCGCGAGGTAGTGTATATCACCCATTCTGCATTGTGATTGGTCAATCGGCGGGCCTGCCTTTTGGTGTCTTGCGGCCTATGCATTCCCACGCGGAGCGTGGGAACGAGGGCGTGGCGGCTTTTGGCTTTTTGCGTTGATGGCTCGCTACCAAAATGTTTCTACCTTCTCGTTCCCACGCTCTGCGTGGGAATGCATACCTACCACTGCTTAAATACCTCAATTATGCCTTGTTCCCCTGCATAATTACGCGCACTAGAATATCGCCAATGCTCAGCCACATCCACATAACCGCGTTTTACTGGGTTGTGGTGAATGTATTCTATTTTCTGCTGCATTATGGCTTCGTTTTGAATTAATTCCGGGTGTGTGCCTTCTTGCCAGAATTGTAATGGGCGGTCTGTTTTGTGGGCTTTTTTATAGAAGGCGAGTTGGTCGAGGATGGTTTTTACATTGTGTTCTTGCAGATAGGTAATTAATGCGCGGGCGGTGAAGGATTTAAAGCGGGCTATGTCTTTGTCTAATTGTGGGCTTTGGGCGATTAGGTGGAGGTGGTTTTCCAGGACAACGTAGGCGTATAGATTTAGGCCTTCATTTATCAGGTGCTGTAGGGAGTCAAAGAGGATTTGTACCGTTGCAGGCCTGGTGAAAATGGGGATCCAGTGTAGGACTGTTAGAGTTAGGAAATGTGGTTGATCGGGGTGTGTGAAGTGATAGCGGCTTCTGCCCATGGTGTAGTCCTTTGTTTTGGGGTATTCGATGAAATGCTGGGATGGAGTGTATCGGGTGGGGCTCTTGGTGTAGTTGGGAGTCTGCATTCCCACGCGGAGCGTGGGAACGAGGGGGTGTGTTCGATAGCAGGTTCTTGGTTCCTTCTGCATTCCCACGCGAGAGCGTGGGTACGAGAGTGCTTGCAGCGTCAGCGGGAATTGAGATTATTTAATGCCCATTTCCCTAATAGCATCTAAATATTCCCCACCATGCCGATGCTGGCTAATCACTTGATAAATAGTCAACCCCTGTGGGTTTTTAGCATTCAAATCTTTGTCTGCCTCTACAAAAAACCTTATAAACGTCAGGAAGTTCTCTTCATTCATCCCGCGATAGGCCCGCTCTAATAAATAATAATCCGCAGCAACCCCCGCCGGTGGTGTGCCGTTCAAAAAACCTTTCACACGCTCGTCGCTGAAGGTTTCGACTAAAATTTTCTTTTTGTCTTTTTTCTCGCTCATAAAAAAACCTATATGTTTAATTTTGCTCACTAAGGATTAATTTAGCTTCGCTAATAGTAGGGCATTTAATTGTTGGGGGTTGGCTTGGCCTTTGGAGGCCTTCATGGCTTGGCCGGTGAAAAAGCCGAGCATTTTGGCTTTTTTATCTTCCGGCGCGGCGCGGTAGGCGTCTACTTGGCTGGCATTGGCGGCGATGATTTCGTCGATAATTTTTTCCAATGCGCTGCTGTCATTCATTTGTTGTAGGCCTTTGGATTTAATTAAGGCGTCGGCATCCGCGCCTTCGCCCGCCCAAATAGCATCAAATAATGTTTTGCCGCTTTTGCTGGTGATGGTGCCGTCAGAAATACGGGTAATTATTTGGCCTAATTGTTCGGCGCTGACCGGGCAGTCTTTGAGGCTAATCTCGTGGCGGTTTAATTGCGCGGATACTTCACCCATTACCCAGTTCGCCGCTAATTTTGGCTGGCCACTGACGCGGGCGGCGGTTTCGAAATAATCGGCGGTGGTGCGATCGCTACTTAAAATACCGGCGTCGTAGGCGGGTAGGCCATAGTCGTTTTGGTAGCGGGCGGCTTTGGCTTCGGGCAATTCCGGCATGGCAGCGCGCACGGCATTTAAAAAGGCATCGTCTAATTCTACGGGTACTAAATCCGGGCAGGGGAAGTAGCGGTAGTCGTTGGAGTCTTCTTTAGAGCGCATGCTGCGGGCTTTTTTGCTGTCGCCGTTGTAGAGGCGGGTTTCCTGAATTACTTTGCCGCCGCTTTCAATGAGCGCGATTTGCCGTTCTACTTCCAGCTCGATGGCTTCTTCCATAAATTTAAACGAGTTGAGGTTTTTGGTTTCGGTGCGGGTGCCTAGCGGTTCGCCGGGGCGGCGCACGGAGATATTCACGTCAAAACGCAATGAACCCTGGCTCATTTCGCCGTCGCAAATACCCAGTGCGGTCACTAAGCCGTGCAGTTTTTTGGCGAAGGCGACGGCTTCCTCTGCATTGCTCATATCCGGCTCGCTTACCACTTCGATCAGTGGTGTGCCTGCGCGGTTGAGGTCTATGCCGGACATGCCGTGGAAGTCTTCGTGTAGGGATTTACCGGCGTCTTCTTCCAAATGGGCGTGGTGGATGCGCACCTTTTTTAAGCCGTTTGAAGTTTCAATTTCCATAAAGCCCGCGCCCACTATGGGCTGGGCCAGCTGGGTGGTTTGGTAGCCCTTGGGCAGATCCGGGTAGAAGTAGTTTTTGCGCTCAAAATATGAGCGGCGGTTAATCTCGGCGTTGATGCCTAAGCCAAACATAGCCGCCATTTTGAAGGCCTCGGCGTTGGGCGTGGGCAGGGTGCCGGGCATGGCTAGGTCTATGGCGCAGGCTTGGGTGTTGGGCTCGGCGCCGAAGGCGGTGCTTGAGCCTGAAAATATTTTAGTTTTGGTGGCGAGCTGGACGTGTACTTCAAGCCCGATAACGGTTTCCCATGGCATGTCTGAAGTTCCTCTTATGCGATGTTGGCCGGGGCCAGGGTGTGGAAGGAGGTGGCCTGTTGGTACTGGTGGGCGGCGTTCAGCATTAGGCCTTCGGCAAAGTAGTTGCCGATAATTTGCAGGCCGACGGGCAGGCCATCGGCCAGGCCACAGGGGATGGACATACCGGGCAGGCCCGCTAGGTTGGTGGCGATGGTGTAGATGTCTTCTAAATACATGGCCACCGGGTCTTTGCCCTTGGCGCCAAAGCCGAAGGCGGGGCCGGGGCAGGTGGGGCCGAGGATAAGGTCTACCTGTTTAAAGGCGGCGACAAAGTCCTGCTGGATCAGGCGGCGCGCCTGTTGGGCTTTGGTGAAATAGGCGTCGTAGTAACCGGCAGAAAGGGCGTAACTGCCGACCAAAATGCGGCGTTTGACTTCATCGCCAAAACCTTCGGTGCGGGACCTGCGGTAGAGGTCTTCTAAATCCTGCGGGTCTTTGCAGCGGTGGCCGTAACGCACGCCGTCAAAGCGCGACAGGTTGGCGGAGCATTCGGCAGGGGCAATCACGTAATAGGCAGGCACCGATAGGGCTGAGTGGGGCAGGGTGATTTCCACCAGGGTTGCGCCCATGGTTTCGAACTGCGCTAAAGCGGCTTTTACCGCGGCTTCGGTTTGTGGGTGTAAACCAGCGCCGAAGTATTCCACCGGCACACCAATTTTTAAGCCTTTGAGCGGTTGGCTTAAAGAGGCGGTGTAATCGGGGATCGGGTGGTCGATACAGGTGGCGTCTTTGGCATCGAAGCTGGTGAGGGTGTTCAGCAACAGGGCCAGGTCTTCGGCTGAGGTAGCCATAAGGCCTGCTTGGTCGAGGCTGGAGGCGAAGGCGATCATGCCCCAGCGCGAGATGCGGCCGTAGGTGGGCTTAATGCCGCTAATGCCGCAGAGGCTGGCGGGTTGGCGGATGGAGCCGCCGGTGTCGGAGGCTGTTGCCGCTGGCGCTAAGCGCGCCGCCACGGCCGCCGCCGAGCCGCCGGAGGAACCGCCGGGTACACAGCCGACATTCCAGGGGTTTTTTACCGGGCCGTAGTAGCTGGTTTCGTTGGAGGAGCCCATGGCGAACTCGTCCATATTGGTTTTGCCCAGCATCACCACCCCGGCTTGGAGGTAGTTCTCTACTATGGTGGCGTTGTAGGGCGGGATAAAGTTATCCAGCATTTTGCTGCCGCAGCTGGTGCGCACGCCTTCGGTACAGAAGATGTCTTTATGGGCGATGGGCAGGCCGCACAATGGGTGGGCGTTGCCTGCAGCCAGTAGGCTGTCTGCGGCATCGGCCTGCTTAAGCGCCTCCTCAGCGGTGACCGTGACAAAGCTGTTGTAGGCTGGGTCTAAACGCTTGATGCGCTCTAAGTAGTGTTGGGTTAGTTCGCGGCTGGAGATACTGCGGCTGCGCAGTTGGGCCAGTTGGCTGGCAATGCTGTGGGTGTGCATGGGGCCGGGGGCTCCTTCAATAGGAATGCGTGGGTAAGAGTTAGTCGATCACTTTGGGCACAAGGTAGAGGCCGTCTTCGCTGGCGGGAGCTATGGCCATAAAGGCCTCGCGCTGGTTGGGTTCGGTGACCTCATCCAGGCGCAGGCGGGCGACTACATCCAGCGGGTGCGACATAGGCGCCACCCCGGTGGTGTCCAAGGCCTGTAGCTGATCCACCATTTTTAAGACGTTGCTGATGCGCTCGGCCACTTCCCCTACTTGGTCGGGGGCTATGTTCAGGCGGGCGAGTTTGGCGAGTTTTTCGATCTGTTCGGCGTCCACGGTGGGTCTCCCATGACAGAGTAGTGTGAGCGAAAGTAAATGGCTGTGTGAGCGCGGCCCGACGCGGGAACATAAGCGGGGCCAGGCGGCTAAGCAAAGGGGGCGCCAAGGTAACATATTTGTGCCTTGCCCTAAATCCCTAGCATTGCTAGAGTGCACGCCCGGATTTTTGGGCGCCCCTACCCCTGTGCAGGTGGATGTCCGTGCTGTCAGCCCAACAGTGGCAGTTTTACCTCTCCCCCCTTTTTATTACCCCGTCTTTATTAAAGGTTTGAAGCGCTATGTTTAAACGCCTGCGCGGTATGTTCTCCAATGATCTGTCCATTGACCTGGGCACCGCTAATACCCTTATTTATGTGCGCGATCGCGGCATAGTGCTGGATGAGCCCTCCGTAGTGGCCATTCGCAATATCAACGGGCAAAAATCGGTAGAGGCCGTGGGCATGGCCGCCAAGCGTATGCTCGGCCGCACCCCCGGCAATATCACCGCTATTCGCCCCCTCAAAGACGGCGTGATCGCCGACTTCCAAGTGACTGAAAAAATGCTCCAGCACTTTATCCGCAAAGTGCATGAAAACTCCTGGTTCCAGCCCAGCCCACGGGTGCTGATTTGTGTGCCCTGTATGTCCACCGAGGTGGAGAAACGGGCGATTCGCGAGTCCGCCTTGGGCGCTGGCGCCCGCCATGTAGACCTCATCCCTGAACCCATGGCCGCCGCTATTGGCGCGGGCCTGAATGTGGACCAAGCCACCGGCTCCATGGTGGTGGATATAGGCGGTGGCACTACTGAGATCGCCATTATTTCCTTGAACGGTGTGGTGTTGTCTGATTCGGTACGCATCGGCGGCGATCGCTTTGATGAGGCGATTGTGAGCTTCGTGCGCCGCAAATACGGCACGGTAATCGGTGAAGCCACCGCCGAGCGCATCAAAAAAGAAATCGGCAGTGCCTACGCTGGCTCCAAAGTGTTGGAGATCGACGTGCGCGGCCGCAACCTGGCCGAAGGTGTGCCGCGCAGCTTTACCCTCAACAGCGACGAGGTGCTGGAAGCCCTGCAAGAGCCGCTCTCCGGCATAGTGCAGGCGGTGAAAAGCGCTTTGGAGCAGAGCCCACCTGAGCTGGCCTCGGACATCGCCGAAAGCGGCATAGTGCTCACCGGCGGCGGTGCCCTGCTGCGGGATTTAGACCGATTGTTAATGGAAGAGACCGGCCTGCCCGTACTGGTGGCGGAAGACCCACTCACCTGTGTAGCGCGCGGCGGCGGTAAAGCCTTGGAGCTGATGGATGGCCGCAATTTCGACTTTTTAAGCTAATCCCTTTGGGGTGAGCTATTAAACCCTTATTTCGCAAAGGCCCCTCCGCAGGGGTGCGTTTGGCGCTGTTGTTGGCAGCGGCTGTAGCGCTGGCGTTGGTGTATACCCAAACCCAGTGGCTCAGCCCCTTAAAACAAAAGGCCATCGATGTAGCCACGCCCCTCTATTGGCTCTCCAACCTGCCACGGGAGATGAGCGCCTGGAGCCAGCAGCGCCTGGTGCCCAAAGAGCAGCTGTTGCAGGAGAACGAAGCCCTGCGCACGGAGCTTTTGATTCAGCAACACCGCGTGCAGCAAATGGCCGCCGTGGTGGCGGAAAACACCCGCCTGCGCCAGCTGCTCAATTCCGCCGATAAATTAGAAAACCGCGTGCTGGTGGCCGAGCTGATCGGCGTGGCGCCCGACCCTATGCTGCACCGTATTTTGGTCAACCGTGGCCTGGTGGATGGCGTTTATATTGGCCAGCCGGTGGTGGATGCGCAGGGTTTGGTGGGGCAGGTGGTGGAAGTGGGCGAGAACTCCAGTTGGGTGATTTTAATTACCGATACCAGCCACGCCCTGCCGGTTCAGATCAACCGCAACGGCGCCCGCTTGGTGGCCGAAGGGCGCGGCAACCTCTACCAGCTGGGCCTGCGCCATGTGCCTAACAATTTTGATATTCAAGAGGGCGACCTGTTAGTCAGCTCGGGCCTCGGCAAGCGCTTCCCGAACGGTTACCCGGTAGCGGTGGTGGAGTCCATCAAGCCGGATAAATCCAGCCCCTGGGCGGAGGTAGTTGCCAAACCCCTGGCCGAACTCAACCGCAACCGCCACGTGTTGTTGGTGTTTGAGGAAGCGCCTCAATTGAGTAGAGACGGCGCCGCTAAACCAGAACCGGCCAGTGCGCCACCGCCAGCCACCAGCACAAGCGGCAGTAGCGCCAGTTCTAGCAGCTCCTCAAGCGCCAGCAGCGCAGCGAGCAGCTCGGGCAAGCCGCCTCGCCCCGGCCACCGCCTGACACCACCCCCTGTTACCCCCACCACAGCGGCCGCACCGCGCGGCGAAGGGCCCAAACCTGCCGGAGCCGGGCAGTGAATATTTCTGAAGGCTTGTTCGGCCTGCTGGCAGCAGCCTCCATCCTGTTGGCGCTGCTGCTCTCCATTGTGGATTTACCCCAGCAATACGTATGGCTGCGGCCTGAACTGGTGTGTTTGGTGGTGCTCTATTGGGTGCTCTATACCCCTCAGCGCATCGGCTTGGGCATCGCGTGGCTGGTAGGCCTGGCGCAGGATGTAGTGGAGGCCAGCGTATGGGGTGCCCACGCCCTGGCCCTGTGTTTAGTCGCCTACATAGTGCAGGCCTCCTACCAGCGGTTGTGCGCCCATTCGCCCTGGCAGCAGTGTTTTTGGGTGTTTGTGCTGGTGGGTATTCACCAGATTTTTGTCAATTGGATGCAGGGCCTGGAGGGCTTTGCCGGCCCCATCAGTTTTGTCATGTTGCCGACGATTATCAGCGCCCTGTGTTGGCCGCTGCTGGTGCGGGTGCTGCATCAATTGCGGGGTCACTATCATCTTACATAAACAATCGGCCTGGGCCGTGTTAATCGCGGCCGTCATTGTTGTCTATTAATTTGGAGATTTCAGAATGTCACCATGGTTTAGTTTCGCAATATCTTGTCTTGCCATTTTGATATCGGGATTGACAGCGTGGATGACTTTTTTCCGTAAGGGAAAGTTATTGATGACAAAGCCAAGCGTGATTTTTTTTGGGCCGGATGGATTTGAGAGTAAGAAAAATAAAATATATCTCCGAACGATGCTCTACGGCACAGCTAAGCGAGGCTGCGTTTTGGAAAGTCTTCACATATCCCTACGCCGAAATGAGTCAAAGCAAAACTTCAATATTTGGGTTTATGGGGAAAAGGGCAATTTAAAGAGAGGAAGTGGGCTTTTTGTTCCTCAGGAGGGTGTAATTTTTGACCACCATTTTTTGCTTCCAGAGGATGGCTCTGACTTTATCTTTCATGGTGGTGCATACAGTTTGGCTGTCATCGCGAAACTTGTCGGCGAACCGAAAATTCAAGAATTGGTATCCATCAAACTGACAATCAGTGAATCACAAGCTTTGGAGCTCGCGAAACCTAATATGGGTATTTATTTCGATTGGGGACCAGATCAGCAGAGTTATCATTCCCATCTAGAAAAAAAATCTGAGCACTAATTAGAGTCACAGTCGTGGTCGAATGCGTCTCCTAAAAAATCGCTGATCTGCAAAGCTCCTTTTGATTCGGTGACACATTTCTAAATTCGTCTAGCGCAAATTAAGGCAAATATGCCACAGCAGTTCATTGATCTTATCCTTGCTTCCGCCTCCCCCCGCCGCGCTGAGCTGCTGCGCCAGATAGGCGTGCGCTTTAGCGTGCAGATGGCTGACGTGCCGGAAATTTACCGCCTCGGCGAGCGGCCAGAAGATTACGTGCGCAGGCTGTCAGAAGCTAAGGCCCGCGCCCTGGCGGCAGGTGCAACCTTGCCGGTGCTGGGGGCGGATACTGTAGTGGTGTGCGACGGCCGGGTGCTCGAAAAACCCCGCGACGCCGAGCACGCCCAAGCCATGTTGTTACGCCTTGCCAACCGCCGCCATCAGGTAATGACTGGGGTGGCCCTGGTGGATCAGGCGCGTATTGAGCAGCAGGTGGTGCTGACCGAGGTGGCGTTCGGCCCGATTACCCCTCAGCAGGCGGCGGCCTATTGGCACACGGGCGAGCCTGCCGATAAAGCCGGCGGTTATGCCATCCAGGGTTTGGCGGCGGTATTCGTGGAGCGGATAGAGGGCAGCTTTAGCAACGTAGTGGGCCTGCCCCTGTACGAAACTGCTCAATTGTTGCGAGCCTTCGCTGTGCCCACCGGCGTTGTTGGTTAAGCTATTGCCCCCCTTGCCCGGATCGCGCCCATGAGTGATGAAATACTAGTAAACGTAGGCCCCACGGAAACCCGCGTCGCCCTGATTGAAAACGGCGTGGTGCAGGAAATTTACATCGAGCGGGTGAAACACAAAGGCTTTGTGGGCAACATTTACAAAGGCAAGGTGGTGCGCGTGCTGCCCGGTATGCAGGCGGCTTTTGTGGACATAGGCCAGGAGAAGGCCGGTTTTATTCACGCCGATGACATAGCCCCCTTAAATGCCTCCGGTATGGAAGAGCGCTCAGGCCCCACGCCGGACATCAGCGAGCTGGTGCGGGAGGGCCAAACCCTGGTGGTGCAGGTGGCCAAAGACCCCATAGGCACCAAAGGCGCCAGGCTCACCACCCATCTGTCGGTGTCGGCCCGCTACCTGGTGTACATGCCGCAAACCTCCCACCTAGGCGTCTCCAACCGCATTGAGGATGAGGCCGAGCGGGAGCGCCTAAAGCTCGCCGTGGAGACCCTCATCGCCCCGCATAAAGACCAATACTCCGGCGGCTTTATCGTGCGCACCCTGGCTGAAGGGGTGAGCGAAGAGGAGTTGGCGGCGGATATTCCGTTTGTATACAAGCTGTGGCACAACCTGGCGGACACAGTTAAAAAAGCCAAAGCGCCCTGCATCATTTATGAAGACCTGCCGCTGTTTTTGCGCACCCTGCGCGACCTCATGTGCCCGCAAATTGAAAAGGTGCGCATCGACTCGCGCGAGTCCTTCGTGCGCCTGGAGAAGTTTGCTAAACACTACGCCCCGGAGATAGGCCACAGCATTGAGCACTACCCCGGCGAGCGGCCATTGTTCGATTTGTATGGTGTAGAAGAAGAGCTGCGCCGGGCGCTGGATAAAAAAGTGGTGCTCAAATCCGGCGGCTATTTGATCATCGAACAGACCGAAGCCATGACGGTGATCGACGTCAATACGGGAGCCTTTGTCGGCCACCGCAACCTAGAAGAGACCATCTTTAAAACCAATCTAGAAGCCGCCGCCGCCATCGCCCGCCAGCTGCGCCTGCGCAATTTGGGCGGCATTATCGTTATCGACTTTATCGACATGCTCGAAGAGGAGCACCGCCGCCAGGTGCTGCGCACCCTGGAGAAATCCCTAGAGCGCGACCGCGCCAAAAGCTCCATTCACGGCGTCTCCCACTTGGGCCTGGTGCAGATGACCCGCAAGCGCACCCGCGAATCCCTAAGCCAAGTCCTCTGCGAGCCCTGCCCAGCCTGCCAGGGGCGCGGCTTGCTGAAATCCGCCGAGACCGTTTGCTACGAGATGTTCCGCGAAATCCTCCGGGAAGCGCGCATGTACGACAACAAAAAATTCCTCGTGCTGGCCTCCCAGGTGGTGGTGGATCGGCTGCTGGAGGAGGAGTCGGCCAATGTGGCGGACTTAGAGGCCTTCATAGGGCGGCCCGTGGAGTTCCAGGTGGAATCCCTCTACAACCAAGAACAATACGACATAGTGTTGGTGTAACCCGTGCTCCTCTCCACCCTTCGCCGCCTGCGCCGCCTCGCCCGCTACTTTTGGGGGAGCCTGGCGATTGTGGTGATTGTGCTGGCCGTGGTGGTGAGCTTAGGCCGCAAACTGTTGCCCATGGCCCATGAGTACCGCCAGGACATAGCCGCTTTTGCTTCGGCGCGCCTGGGCGTGCAGGTGCAGATAGGTGCGATTGAGGGCGCTTGGCGCGGCTTTAGGCCCCGCCTGAAAATCCGCGACCTCGCCGTCCGCTCCAACAGCGATGAAGCCATCGTTACGGCGGAAGTACTGGAAACCCAGATCGACCTGCCGAGTCTCGTGTGGGATTGGCGCCTGGCCTTTCGCAAAGTGCAGTTCACAGGCGTCAGCGCGCGCTTTAACCAGCACGACGATGGCCGCTGGAGCGTTAACGGCCTGCCGTTAAGTGCCCCGCGCAAAAGCGAATTCAGCCTGCGCGACCCCTTGGATATTTTCCTCTTCGGCAAACGCATTCAGCTCAATAACGCCCGTCTGGATTTTAACTTTCGCACCGGCCACGCCACCCAAGTGGTGCTGCCGCAAATCCTGCTGGAAAACGACGACGACTTTCATCGCCTGCGCCTAGGGTTTGCGGTGGATAAAGACCAAAAAGCCTTAAGCCTAGTGGTGGAAGGGCAGGGCGACCCGCGCGATAACGAGCGGTTCCAGGCTAAGGGGTACTTAAGCCTGGAGCACTTCCCGATGGAAAAGGTGGTGGCCGCCACGGCGCTGGCCGCCTGGCAGCATCTGGATCAGGGCCGCTGGAGCGAAGGCGCGCGGGTGAATGTAAAACTCTGGTTCGAGGGCAATCTGGCCAAGGGGTTTGCCCTCACCGGCAGCATGCAAGCGCAGGACTTACCGCTCAAACTGCCCGCTAACCTGCGTCTGCCGGAGCGCACCGAGGCCAATATCTCCGGCCGCTGGCAGGCGGATGCCGGTTGGCAGCTGGTGCTGGGGCAACTGCAATTGCACTGGCAACACGCCAGCTCACCGCCGGTGAATATCAGCCTCGGCGGCAAGCTGGGAGAATCTCTCTTGCTCGCCATGGATCGCTTCGACATCACCGCCTGGCGGCAGCTGGCCAGCGCCCTAGAACTGCACCACCCGGTGCTGGACGGCCTGGCGCCGGAAGGCGTGCTCAGCAATATCCGCCTGCGCCAGGCGAGCGCCGAGGAGGGTTACTTTGATTTAGAAGCCAACCTTAAAGACGTGGGTATTTACAGCATCCACGGCAGCCCGCAAATTCGCCATGTGGACGGTTATCTGCACACCTCGGCCCTGGGCGGCACGCTGGATTTGGCCTCTGAGCAGGGCTTTTCCATGCATTATCCTTCGGTGTACAAGGAACCGCTGGACTACGACTCCGCCCACGGCCAGCTGCGCTGGGCGCTCGATAGCGCTAATAAACAGGTGCTGGTGTCCTCTTCGCGGTTAAGCCTGCGCGGCAGCGAAGGCCCCGCCGAAGGGCACTTATACCTGGCGTTGCCGACGGAAAAATCCCCCACCGCCGAGCCCTTGATGGAGCTGGTGGTGGGCCTGCAAAACTCCCAGGCCGCCTACCATAAAAAATACGTACCTTTTACCGTCAACCCCAAGCTGCTTAGCTGGCTAGACCAGGCAATTAAAGAAGGCCATTTGATCGACGGCGGCTTTATTTACCGGGGCTCATTGTTAAAAACGCCGATCACTTCCCGCAGCATGCAGCTGTACCTAAACGTGGAGAAGGCCCGCCTCGCCTTCGACCCCCACTGGCCGGAGCTGACCGACGTGAAGGCGCGCTTGGTGATGGACGATAGCGACCTGAGGGTAGATGTGAGCGAAGGCACGCTGGCGGGCAATAAAATCCACGACACCCAGGTGTGGCTCAGCCGCGAGCCGGGCCTCACCCTCGCCCTCGAAGGCCAGATGCAGGGCAGCAGCCAAGCGGCCCTCGACCTGTTAAAACACAGCCCGGTAGCCAGCCTCGCCGAGGACGCGCTGCGCCAGCTGGATCTAACCGGCCCCCTGCAAGGCGCCATAGCGCTGCGGGTGCCGCTGGCTGAAGACGGCGCCAACTGGCAGCAGGTGGCGGTTGAAGTGCAGGAGAACCACCTCGATATGGTCGGTTTAAACCTGGCGCTGAGCGATGTCAACGGCAGCCTGCGCTACAGCAGCGAAGAGGGCCTCACCAGCCCCGGCATCATGGCCAAGCTGTGGGGGGAGCCCATCAGCGCTGAGATTAAAGCCCACGAGCAGGGCAATATCATCGAAGCGCGCGGCCCGGTGCAGGTCGCCGCCCTCAACCAGTGGTTAAAACGCCCCGAGTTGAACTACGCCCAAGGCCGCGCCGAGGTGACAAGCCTCATCCAGCTGCCCAATTTCAAAGGCGGCGGCGATAGGGCACTGAAGCTGGAGTTCACCTCCGACCTGCGCGGCGTAGCCTTCCGAGCGCCGCCGCCGCTGGGCAAAACCGCCAGCGAGGCCCTGCCGCTGAAGGGCCTGCTGCGCCTGGATAAAACCAGCCAAGAAGACACTTACCACTTTGCCCTAGGGGCGCTTGCCGACATCAACCTGCGCCGCCGAGCGGGCAAACTCGACGCCGTCGGCGTGCGCCTGCTCGACGCCACCGCTCGCCCCTTACAGAGCGGCCAAACCCAGGTGGATATTGCCTACCCCGAGGCCCGCGTGAGCGATTGGCAGGACTTCACCCTGGGCTATGTAGCCCTCTTAACCCTCGCCAACCCCAGCCCCCCGGCGCCTGCGACGCCCGCTAAAACCAGCCGCAAACCCCATCACAGCGAACCTCAAGAGCCCCCAGAGCCTGCCCCCGCTGCTGAGGCCAGCCTGCCGGTAGACCTTCAGCTTAAACTCGGCGGCCTGCAGGCGGGCAGCCTGGCCCTCAGCCCCGTCAGCGCCCACCTAACTCAGGAGGCCGCCAACTGGCACCTGCACTTTGATACCCCCAGCGCCCAGGGCACGCTTACCTACCGCGCCAACAGCCCCAGCGCCCCCTGGTTATTGCAACTGGCCGAATTGAATTTACCCGAAAGCGCCAGCCGCAAAGACGACGGTAAATGCACCCCCTATAACACCTCCGGCGACTACCTACTGCCGCCGTCCTCCCTCAGCGAAATTCAACCGGCGAGCCTGCCCGCAGCCCAAGTGCACATTGAGCGCATCACCCAAGGCGGTAAAGCCATTGGCGCGCTCAGCTTCAACCTAGAACCTGTTTCGCAAGGCGTAAAACTCAGCCAACTGCGCGGCCGCGTTTACGCCATGCAATTACTCGGTTTTAACAAACCCGATGCCGAACTCACCTGGCTGCAAAAAGACGGCAAAAACACCACCACTTTTGATGCCCGCCTGCGCACGGTAAATCTTGCCGACGTATTAAAAGCCATGGATGAACCCGCCTCCATCACCAGCAATGCGGCGAGCCTCAATTCCAGCCTCACCTGGGACGGCTTGCCCGACCAAGGCGGTATGGCGAGTTATTTAGGTTTTGTGCAACTGGATATTCAAAAAGGCAGTTTCGTAAAAGGCGTCAACAGCGGCGCTAACCCATTATTGAAATTATTGGGTTTTATGAATTTCGATAATTTAGGCCGCCGCTTGCGTTTTGATTTTACCGATTTAAATGCACAAGGCATGTCGTTCGATCAAGTCACCGGCCGCATCGATTTTAATCGCGGCCAATTAGTGTTGGCTGAGCCATTAAAAGTGGAATCAGCCTCCACACAATTAAAATTAGCCGGCAGCATGGAAGTGGCCACACAAAATGTAAATGCCACATTAGTGGCCACCTTACCCGTCTCCGGCAACCTAACCCTCGCCGCCGCCATGACCGGCGCATTACCCGTGGCAGCGGGTGTGTTTATCGCTGGCAAAATATTTAAAAAACAACTCGATAAAGCCTCCAGCCTAAAATATAAAGTGCGCGGGCCTTGGCAGGAGCCGGATATTACGCTGCAGACGATTTTTGATGATGAAGCGGGGGTTGAAGTGGAAGCACCTAAAAAAATTCGGCCGCGTAAAGCTACACGAAAAAATTGACCCCCCATGCAATAGAAGCGCAGGGTGTGCGGCCACCTTAACTTCCTCTCCGCAGTAGGTGCGGCAGGCGAAGCCTGACGGGGTGGTTCTCATTCTTTCGGAAAATGTTCTCAAAATAGAAAAAAAGAATTGCCTTAAACGCACTAACTAATTAATCTAACCATCTAGGGTTGGATGCCGCCTTTGTGGCAGCTTTAAAATGGAGCGCTTCATGTATGAAGAAATTTTATTCCTCTCTCTTCCCTCCTCTCTTTTTAAAGTCAATCTCCATTATTTTCGTTTCGTTGTCAGAACTCGTATCGAAAGCGCACATGCATTCTCGATTTTTTGGGGAATATAAAATGCTGTCTGCTGTGCTTGAACGAGCCGAAGCCCTCAATTAAGAGGTGTTTCTGCTCTTATAATTTTTCATAGGGTTGCAATTCGGATGGGATTTTTGGGTTTGTGAATGCTGCTTAATGAAATTTAAAATGGAGGCGGTGATAGATAAAATTGATAGCAATTTTCCGCCAATAAATTTGTTCTAGGGTTGCAAAAATTTGGCAATAAGGGAATGTAAAATGGGTGCGTATTACGTGTTTGTGATGAAAGTCATTTTTTTAAATCTGCGCAGGTCTAAAAAGGTCGGTTGTTCGATTTTTGGTGGGTTAATTTTGGTTGTCCTTACCTCGGCTGCGAATGTTCGAGCAGTGGAATGCGCATCCAATGACTACACAAAAGTGACTAATGTAGATGAGGAGAAATTGCTAGAAGTAATTCGGAAGTATAGGGAGAGCGGATATGATATGTCGCAACTCTACACTCTCGACGAAGAAAATCCCGTCGTACATATTTGGTTAAATCCGGAATTTAAAAACGCATATAATCCAACTGTCGGATCTTATGAATACGAGGTCCCTGGTTATAGGCTGTGTGTAAGGCTCAAAGGCCTTGATTGCGGCCCAGGAGAAACCCCCGAACCTGGAAAATTCGGTGTTAACTACAAGTGCCCGAGCTACCAGGCCGCACTTCCGAAAGAAAATCCCCCATCGAATTGTAGCGCTGCACAGGCCCCTACCACCGTCGGCAATCCAATTAAGATTGCTACAGGCGAAAAAATACAAGTAGAAACCATCGACTTTGAAGGATTGCCCATTCGCTTTGCGATTGCATCTCAATTATCTGGCAGTGCTATTAATCCAATTCAAAAAACCGATGAAATTCGCGTCCAGCGTGCTATAGCATTTAGCGATACCAGCCAGAATTATGGTTCAAGAAAGGAAGCGTGCCAGGCCGGGCTTCGGGAATTTCAAGTTAAACATGTAGAGCTGCAAAATCTAACTGCAGAGTATATCTGCAATAACTGCCTGCTAAAAAAAGGTGATCAAGTAGTTGCTGGGTTAGGAGTTGGAAGGGATGGAAGCTTCGATGGAATTACCCAATTCAAACGTCAAGATGGCAGCCTTACGAATTATGTTTCGAAGTGCGAAGGGAAATATCAATCTGCGTTTGGCGCTGGGCACGAGCCTACGCTCACCCAGGAGAATGGCGGTTGGAGATTGCGTTCGTCAGGCCAGCAACAAGCATTTGACCAGTTTGGCAAGTTAACCGAAGTGGCTGATGGCTCAGGTAATCCTAAATATTCCTATACTTATAGTCCCCAAGGCATAACAGCAGTTAAAAATGCCCAAGGGCAAGAATATTTATACAATCAATCCAACGGCCAGCTCAATTCTATCCAGGCTCCCAGCGGTAAGATGTTGCAATTTAATTACCAAGGGGGCTCGCTCACAAAAATTATTTTTCCGAATCAGACCGAGCGCCGATACCACTATGAAGACACACGCTTCCCCAATAATCTAACAGGCATCACCGATGAGCGCGGAGTCCGCTTCGCTACGTGGAAATACGATGATAAAGGGCGTGCGATATCCAGTGAGCACGCAGGTGGTGCCGAAAAAACAACCCTGGCATTTAACACCGATGGCAGTACAACCGTCACCAATGCATTGGGTAAAAAAACTACCTTTAGTTTTACCGATATATTAGGCGTGCGCCGAGTAACCAATGTCACTGGTGAGCCAACGGCAAGTTGTGTGGGGGCCAACCAGGCTTATACGTATACGCCGCAAGGTCAAGTGGAAACCAAAACGGATTGGAATGGCACTGTCACGCGTTTTACCTACGACTCTTTTGGCCGCGAATTAACAAAAACTCAAGCTTACGGCACCGCAGATGCCAAAACGATACAAACCTGCTGGCACGAACCCCTAAACCAAACCAGTCGCGTCATAGAGGCAACCAAAATTACTCTGTTTGATTACACCCCAGCAGGCCAACTCAAATCCCAAGTCGTAAAATCTCGCCCTGTCGGAGCGGTGGATTGTGCGACAGCTCTCTAACTGGAAAATTATGATTTTTTATATGAAGGTGATCGTGAAAATGCTATCTCTACTGCTAATGGTGCTTTCTAATAAATTCCAGTTCTTAAAATTCATATCCATTAATTGGGTTGAGGATGCTCTGATTAATTATTAATTCATGGGATAATAGGATGAGTCAGAGTGGAGATAAGATCTATGCGCCAACAATCATTAGCAACCTCGGGATTTGAGCGTTTTCGAAAGAAGACACAAAGTGAGTTATTTTTGGAAAAAATGGATCAAATCATCCCTTGGCCCGAGCTGACGGCTGCGATTGAGCCTTTTTATCCGAGGGTGGATGGTGCTGGACGCAGGCCATTTGGTATTAATCGGATGCTACGAATCTACTTTTTGCAGCATTGGTTTCAATTATTCGATCCTGGGGCAGAAGACGCCTTAAATGACTCCCCCGCGTTGCGCTCATTTGTTGGAATTGATCTCGGTCAGGAACCCGTGCCAGACGAAACAACCATGCTGAAATTTCGTCATTTGATGGAGGAGCATAATTTAGGCGAGCAATTATTTGTGCTGGCTGGCCATTTCCTGCATGAAAATGGCTATAAAATTGCACGTGGAACCATCGTGGATGCCACTATCATCAGTGCTCCAAGTTCAACTAAAAATAAAGATAAATCCCGTGATCCCGATATGCACTCTACCCAAAAAGCAAATCAATGGTGCTTTGGTATGAAAGCGCATATAGGCGTGGATAGTAAAACCAAGCTGATTTATTCAGTTGTTGCCACATCGGCAAATGTTCATGATTCGCAAGTGCTTGATGATTTATTACATGGAGATGAGCGTCGCCTTTATGGTGATTCAGGTTACACCGGTCAGAAAGAAAAGATAAAGTCAGCGGCGCCTCTCGCAAAAGACTTCACCAATAAAAAGGGTTTTAGAAATAAATCACTTTCTGCTAGCGAGAAAAGAAAAAACAAAATTAAGTCAAGTGTGCGAGCGAAGGTTGGGCATGTGTTTCATATTATGAAACGGCAGTTTGGCTTTGTTAAAGTCCGTTCTCGCGGCATAGAGAAAAATGCCAATCATTTATTTGCGCTCTGCGCATTGGTCAATTTGGAAATGGCCTCAAGGCGTTGGAAATTGGCATGATAGGCAAGTTTCGCCTGCAGGATGCCAAAAAAGCATCCTACAGGCGAAAAATAGCAGGCTGACTGCTGGACTGGCTTGGATATTTTTGTATTTTCGTAAAAAATCCACTTTTCATTGGAAAAATTACAGGCTTAATCTGGGGTCCTTAAGTGAGCGGTGCAAATTTTTGTCGGCGTTAGGCGCTGGCCTTGATGGTTTTTATTTTTATATTGGGAATTTTGTCATGAAATTTTTTTTGCTTAAAAGCACCAGTTATATGTTGATTATGCATGTCGAATCGTTATTGCGAAAAACCGTATGGTTTAGGTTTTCACTATGCGCAATGCTTTTAGGGGCTCAACTTGCTGTTGCACTGCCGCGTTACACAAAACCCATTAATACTTATGAAGGGGTGAGTTATCAAGACTACTTTTCAATTGCGTCTGCAATGGATTCAATCAATGTGTCACAGGATGCTTTTCAAGAGTGTGTAAAATCTGTTTCAGCTTATATCACGCCAAGAGAGTGTCGCGGCCAGATGTTTAGGTATGTGCCTGGTACAGAGACGCCGGTAGATTTTTATGTGGAAGAATTGGCGGCTATCGCATATTGGACAAATAATTTTTTCGGCCCAGGAGAATACAGGTTTCAGGATTATATTGTGATTGATAAGAGACGTTTTCGTAAAAGAAGTTTTTGTCCAGCCCCGTATGTGCCCATATCTAAAGAATATAGGGAGGGTCAATCGGTCTATAGATATGTGGAAAAATGTGAGTTGCCTCCGCGTCCTGAAAATAATTGTACGGTGGAAGGAAATCCTGTCAATTTTTTGTCAGGCGACAAAGTCGAAGATGTTACCGACTATGCTTCATTTGATGGTTTGGTGCTGCATCGTAAGTATTTGAGTCAAAGACGAGGGTGGGTTGTGGCACCAACACCGAGACTTTCAGATCTTAGAGTGCCCATCGTAAATAAAACTACAGCTGCCTGTTTAGGGGAGTCCGTGGCTATATCTCTCAATAGGTGGCCCGATGTTCCAGGGCCCTATGTACCTGTTCCCTTTGCAACTTGTTTGGAGGAGTGGTCCCCGCCAGCAACGTTGATTGTGCAAACTGCAGATGGATTTTCGGTTGAATATATTCAACTCAATACCGAATTATTTTTATCTCCGAATGGGAAGTCTCGCATTAAGATTATTGATCCTGACCAAAATAACGGGTGGGCTTATCACCTGGAGAGCAATAATGGAATTCACCAGTATTTTAACTTGGCAGGTGAGCTCGTCTACGAGGATTCTCCTGCCGCACAATTATCTTATAACTATGCAAATGGTCGGTTGCTGTCGATTTTAAATGATAAGGGAAAAAGTATTGTTTTTGGCTATGAGCAGGATCAAATAGTTAGTGCAAAGATGGCGGAGGGTATAGTTACTTATCAATATAAAAAAGTGGGGGGCAACCAATATCTGGTTGCAGGTGCTATAAGTGAGGTTCATTTATTAGATGGCACAACTGAATATTACAAGTATGAAAATACAAAATTTCCACTCGCCTTGACAACATCTGGCATTGTCGGAAAAGGTGACTTTGGCCACTGGCAATACGATAATGACGGGCGTGCGATTGAATCCATTCATCCAAGCGGCGCGGATAAATTTACCTTTGATTATTCACAATTGACGAGCAGTGATCCAAAAGTAACTGTAACCAATAGCCTAAATAAAAAAACAACCTATCATGTAGGGGAAATAAATGGTGCCCTGCGAGTGGTGCGCGTTGAGGGAGAGCCGAGTCAAAACTGCGCAAGTGCCAATCAATTCTATGATTACTACCCAAGCGGCCAAGTGAAAATTCAAACAGATTGGAGCGGCAACAAAACCTATTTCACTTACGACAACCAAAATCGAGAGTCCACACGCACAAAAGCCTTCGGCACAGCGGACGCTACGAGCGTACATACCTGTTGGGATGTAAACTTAAGCCAACCCAGTCGCATAATAGAGCCAACCAAAATCACCCTGTTCGATTACACCGCAACAGGCCAACTCAAATCCCAAACCGTAAAACCGCGCCCTGCTGGAGCGGTTGATTGTTCAACCGCTCTTTAACAAGGAGATAGACTCATGAAGAAAATAACCACGCGTTTTCCCCATAAAATGCAGCATTTAGCGAACGCAATTGCACTCACCTTGGCTTTAGGTAACGCACCCGTCCTGTGGGCTGATCAATCGGTGAGTTACACCTATGACGATAAAGGCAATGTACTCACCGAAGACGGCCCCCGAGTTGATGTGCAAGATATTACGACCCACACCTACAATCCCGACGGCACCCGCGCCACTACAACCAATGCGCTGGGGCACATCACTCGTTACAACGCTTATGATGGGGCAGGCCGTTTACTCTCGGTAATGGACCCTAATGGCGTCACCACGGAATTTACCTACCATGTGCGCGGTTGGGTTGAAACAGTTACGGTCAAACACCCGAGCAACAGCAGCTTAAATGCCACTACCCACTATGAATACGATGCCGTTGGCCAATTAATTAAAGTAACCGCGCCAGATGGAGTTGTAACCCATTTTGGCTATACCGATGCGCGCCAGTTAAAAGCTGTTTACAACGATGCAGGAGAGCGCATTGAATACGAGTTAGACCTAGCCGGTAACCGCAAAAGCCAAAAAATAACAAATTCCGCAGGTGCTATTACATTTAGTCTTGCGCGCACTTACGACGAGCTGAGCCGCGTAATGGATATTACCGGTAATAATGGTCAAAACACCCACATTCAGTACGACGTTAACAATAACCCCACAGTACAAACCAACGCCAAACAACACACCATAGAGCAGCGTTACGATGCGCTCGACCGCGTAAAAAAAGTAATCGACCCAGCGCTTAAAGAGACCAACTACACCTACGACGCCCAAGGCAATATAAAAACCGTAACCGATGCCCGTGGCAAGGTCACCCAATACGACTACGACGCATTCGGCAACCTCAAAACCCTCACCAGCCCAGACACTGGGGTGACTCAATATACCTATGATGAAGCGGGCAACCTCAAAACCCGTACCGATGCCGATGGCCGCTACGCGGAGTATCTATACGACGCCTTGAACCGAGTCACGCAGATTAATTACCCCTCAAGCCCGCAAGAAAATGTCACATTCGAGTACGACAGTGTTGCCCAGGATACTCATGACGGTACCGACTGGGTGCAAAATCGTGGCGTGGGTCGTTTGACGGCGCGCTGGGATGCAGCCGGTATGCATATGTACGGTTATGATTACCAAGGGCGATTGATCACCCAAAGCACCTCAATGGAGGATCCCGGCCAAGCCTACAGCAGCGATCTTATAGTCTTCTACCAATACGATTTAGCGGGCAAACTGGCAAAAATCACCTACCCCAGTAACCGAGTCGTTAATTACAGCTACAACAGCCAAGGCCGTGTAAACCTAATTACCACGCAAACGAATGTAATCGCTGCACCCGTTACCTTGTTTAGTCAGGCTGAATACTTACCCTTTGGCCCCCTCAACCGGTTTAGTTTTGGCAATGGTATTCAAGCGATTTACGAATACGATACAGATTACCGCCTCAGCAGCATCAAAACCCAGGGCCCTTTTGCCATCTTGGATCAGGTGTTCGGCTATGACCTAGCCGACAACCTAAACACATGGAAGAACAACCTCAACACCCCCCAAAACCAAACCTTTGAGTACGACCCGCTCAACAGGCTCAAAACCGCCCAAAGTAATTATGGTTCCGTATTATTTAATTACGATGAGGTAGGCAATAGGCTGCAAAAAACACTCACTCAAAATGGCACTGTACAAGAGGACACCTACCGTATTGCGGCCGATAGCAACCGGTTGACTGGGGTTACTACGCGAATTAACACTCCAAATGGCAGTGTGACCAACCGCTCTAAAATCTACGCCTATGATGCAGCTGGAAATCGTACTTATGCGGCGGACAGTGGGGTGGCAACCAGCACGGAATTTAACGAAGCTGGCCGCCTGTACTATGCCGCAAGCCAAGACTCTGCAGATTATCGAGTAAACGCCCAAGGTCAGCGCGAGCAAAAAACCCTCTGGCGGGGCACCTCTATGCAGCGCGAGCATTACACCTACGGCCCCCAAGGGGAGCTGCTGGTTGTAAGCAATGGTGTTGGTTTCGCGTATATGGAGGTAGCATACCTAGAAGGCAAACCCCTTGTGGCCTTTATGCCGCCGAACCCAGGCCTAGGCTTGTATGCCAGCATGAGTGATAAAATCCTTAACCCTGGCGATTCTATTTATATTGATGGCTTCGGTAGCGGTGGTGTCAGCAACGATTATGAATACCGCATCTCGGTAAAAGATGTCACTACCAATACCACCACCGTTATCAAGGATTGGAGTGCAGTCAATTACACCAATTGGATAGTTCCCGATGCTATAGGTAAAGGTTTCACCTTGTCGGTTGTCATTCGCAATAAAGGCGGTACCGCCACCCGCACCGCAACCCTCATTAGTGATGCCAGCACCTTCAGTTCGGTCTTTACAGTGCAGGCCCCTCTATCGATTAGCAGTACCCTAAGCCGCAGCCAGGCTCAGCCAGGGCAAAGTATTACCCTGAGCGCCCAGGTCAGTGGTGGCGTCAGTGGAGAGGCTTATACCTACAAGTTCTACACTTCGGTAGGAGGTAAGTCCGTTGTGCTGAGTGAGGGCGCTGCCACCAGTGCTACTTACACCATTCCCGCCGACACAACGGCCACTTCACAAAACTTCTATGTCAGCGTGAAGCAAGCCAGCGCATCAAGCTGGGTGAGCAATACGCATAAACTCACCATCACCACCCCCGCCACCAATACCCCGGCGGTGGTCAATGGTGTGCGCAAACAATACGGCGGATACGCCGAACGCTATGTAGTGAATGGCAACGTGGCTACCCAACCTTTTTATGTGCATACAGATCACCTCGGCACCCCGCGCGCGCTTACAGATGCCAGCGGCAAAATGGTCTGGAGCTGGCACAGCGAACCCTTCGGCGAAACAGCACCCAACGAAGACCCCGATGCCGATGGCAAAAAAGTAACCTTTAATTTGCGTTTTCCTGGGCAGTATTTTGATGTGGAGACTGGGTTGTTTTACAACTACTACCGGGATTATGACGCTTTGGCGGGGCGGTATGTGGAGAGTGATCCGATTGGATTAAATGGGGGGATTAATACATATGGGTATGTAAGTGGAAATGTGTTAAATGCTTCTGATCTTCATGGGCTTTGGAGCACACAGGCACATAACTCAATTATAAATTATACCTTTCGAGGTCTGTCGCCTGGACTAATAAAATCGATTCAGAGAGGAAGTGCCAAAACTGATGCGATAGCCAATCAGTTTGGACCCACGTCATTTATGCATGCGATGCGGGATCCTGGGCAGCCAGTAGAAGATGCTAAAGCCAAAGCATGTAATTTTATTCGGAAAAACTTATCGGTTTATCGACAGTGGAAAAATGGAAACACACCAAGAATACGCAATATGGCATATGAGGCTTTAGGCGCAGCATTGCACCCTGTTATGGATTCTACGTCACCTGCACATATAGGTTGGGAAGAATGGTCGCCACTTGAAAATCCTTGGCAAATATTGCTTCATGGGAATAATCATCTCACAGTTGAAGACTTAGAGGCTCTCACTGAGAACATGTTGGAGGCAAATGTTAAAGCAATAGAAAAAACACTAACTAACGATGAGTGCGGTTGCACTATGTAGGGGTGAAAGTGGAGACTGGGTTTGCTATAAGCTTTGTGGCTTTTTTTTGCGAAATTTTTGTTTTTATTTTAGGGTTGGGAGGGGTGTTTTTTTTAAAAAATAGAGGAGTGTTTCTCTGTAGGTTTTTATTTTTTTTTAAATTATTAATTTTTATATTGTTTTTTCTGTCTGCTTTATTTCCTGTTGCTTATATGGTCGGTGTGCCCGGTGCTCTGGGAAAAATATCTACTTTTTATTTGTTTGCAGTTTTTGTGGATGTTTTTGTTTTGGTGGTTACTATGTCCATTCCGTGTTCGGAAAAAACTGATACCACATAAGTCGGTTGACTTGGGTTTCGCAAGTGCATTGAATGGATAGAATGTGTGGAATGGTTGGGGCTTTAGAGAAGGTGAAAACACAACAATTCGGAGGTGCTCATGTGATATGGGTAAATGGCAGTATTGCATCTCTTATATGTTTTATCTCTTTTAGGGCTGCACCAATAATATATAAAAGCCATTTAGGGTGGGTCACCTGGCCCACGCGGTTCGGTGGTGTTGCTAATGAAAAATTTTTAATGAATTTTCGGGGTTCATGATTTTTATGGGGCTTTCCGCGAGACATGGCAACTTGCTGCGCGGGTTGCAATCTGCCCTACGCATAACGCCAAGTTTCATATCATAATTTTTATAGCGCATTACCGGCGAGCGGTGATTTGAGGTGGTCTTAATCCTGTGTGGCGGTAACGGAGCGACGGCAACTGATGTTAGCGGACAAACTAATTCGCCACGCAATGCGCGATGCAATTATATGTGTGCGTAGTCGCTATGCGTTCGCCATTGATGTCTGGGTGCTTTTGCCAGACCACTTGCACTCTATTTGGACATTGCCTAAATGTGATACGGATTTTTCAGTCTGCTGGCGTCTAATCAAAACCCGTGTTACCAAGGCCTGTGATCAACGCTTTGCATATCCTGCATTTTTGACCGCCCATCGCACGGCGAAAAATGCAGCACCATTTGGCAACACAGCTATTGGGAGCATCTTTTACATGGTGATGCGGATTTTAAACACTACATAGATTATTTGTATTTCAATCTGGTAAAACATGGTTTGGTGCGGCGAGTTTTCGACTGATCTTTTTTGGGTTTTCACTGAAGGGTTGGGCTCCTGTCAAGTGGGGTGGGAAAAATTTCAAATAATTCATCTTGAAATGTTTAGTATGTGGGTTGTGCCAGGCGGATTTCTTGATGTGCGCGATTTTATGTTTTATCTAGGAAAATATTTTTTGGTTTTCGATGATCGGATTTTAATAGATTTTTTGGTGGTTGATTTTGGTTGCTTTGATAGTCTATATGGTTTTTTCAATTCTGCCTGAGTATGATCCTGACTGCTCTCGGCAATGGAAAAATTAAAACATATTTTATGGTTGAATATTAATGTCGAATCTATCTGCGCCACGCGATTTAATGGGTCTTAACTTTATGCTTGGCTGTAGCTATTTAATGTGTATGTAATTTGTGTTGCTCATATCTGGTGGGGCGGACAGTTTTTGGTGTTTGAATTGGCCGATGCGCTGCTTTCATCATGGAGGTGAATTTTCGTGTTGGTATCCTTGTTTTTGGTCGTGCATTAAGTTTTTTAAATATTTTTATGCGTCTTGGTGGGATCTTATATGCGGTTATATTTGTTAAAGTGGGCTGTATTTTGCGGTGTTTTTTGTGGGGCATTGTGTGAGGCTGCGGTCCCCAATATATATCAATATTGTACGGGCGCGCTTGGAACAGCTCCGGCCACTTGTGGAACTTCAGTTGGAGAAGTGGTGGGTGCTATCGCAAAAATAGCTGAGGAAAATTATAACCGCTGTAAAGACGCTCCCCGGCCTTCTTATTTTGAAACCAATTGTAAAAAGTTTGTGCCAATGGGTAGTGCCCAGCCTGATCTCTCGTCTGGGTCTATTAACGGTAGGGCTAACTATACTTACCAAGCTTTCTCAGATGAAACGATTTATTTCACGGGCTCTGAGCTGGTTCGCACTGTATCGAATCCCACAATGAACGTGAGAATTCAGATGAGCGAAGCTTGTCCCCCGGATTCGATAATTCAAGGACATTGGGAGGGCACCAATTTAGTAAGAATTTGTAACGGCGGTTATAAAGGGCTAAAACTAAAGCCCATTGAGCCGCTTTCCTGCTCCGGCCCTCAGGCCGTAGGCAACCCCATAACCTTGGCGGCAGGGGAAAAAATACAGCCAGAAATAATTGACTTTGAGGGGCTTCCGGTCAGCTTTCATTATCGTTCACAGTTGGGAAGCTCGTCACCAGGATCTTCTAGTGGTCGTTGGCAGCAGGTGCCGGAGAAGATCTCTCGCAGAGATAAAATGGAGATAACAGCCAAAACGAGTGTCTATTTAACCGCGTCTGATGCTTGCTTAACAGGTTTTCAAGAATTAAAAGATAAAGCCCCATCTAATGATTGGATCAGAGGCGTAGCGGCAGAATATTCGGACTCGTGTAAATCATGCTTGCTGAAAAAAAATGGTACCTTAGTGTCCGCGTTGGCCATTGTGGACAATGAAAATTTGGGTGTCGGCAACACTGGTTTGGATGTTGCTCAGCATCAGCATGAAAATGGCGCAATTACCAATTATTATCGCGTTTGTGGTACTAATCAATTTAAGCCCTTTAGTGCCAATGTCCAAGAAATGCTCCTACTTGATACCAATGACTTTTTTAATGTGGTGGACAAAAATGGTATCAAGAAGTTTGATAGTGCTGGGCAGCTATCCTCGGTTTACAATTTATCGGGTGTTTTGCAAAGATCATATCAATATGATGACCTAGGAGGGTTAACTTCAATTGTGGATTCTAAATTAGGTCGTTATGAATATGGTTCGAATAATAATCTACTGAACTTCATTCAATCGCCGTCTGGTAAGCGCCTTACATTTTCCTACTCGGGCAGTCTGCTAACTCAAGTAATCCTGCCCGATCAAAAAGTGCGAACATATCACTACGAAGACCCTCGCTTCTCCTCCGCTCTTACCGGAATCACTGACGAGCGCGGAGTCCGCTTCGCTACTTGGAAATACGACGAAAAAGGCCGCGCAATATCCAGTGAGCACGCAGGTGGCGCTGAAAAAACCACTCTGGCATTTAATGCCGACGGCAGCACAACGGTCTCCAATGCCTTAGGTAAAAAAACAACCTACAGTTTTACCGATATTTTAGGCGTGCGCCGAGTAACCAATGTCTCAGGTGAACCAACGGCAAGTTGCGTGGGTGCCAACCAGGCCTATACATACACACCACAGGGCCAGGTGGAGACCAAAACGGATTGGAACGGAAGTGTCACTCGATTCACCTACGACGCGCTAGGCCGTGAGCTTACCAAAACCCAAGCCTACGGCACCGCTGATGCAACAACAGTACAAACGTGTTGGCATCAATCTCTAAATAGGCCTACTCGAATTATTGAGCCCAGTCGCGTAACCCTGTTTGAGTATGCAGTAAACGGCCAACTAAAGTCACAAGCCATTAAGAATCACCCCATGGGTTCTGTTGATTGTGAAACCTTGTTGTAATTATGTTGCATCTTAGTTTTTATGCTGTTTCTTGCATTATTGTGTTGGGCAGCGATATGGAATTTTTAGTTTTCTTGGCGGTTTTTGGTTTTATTTTAAGTTAATTTTTAGGAAAAGTATGAGGGGGCATGCGATGCGTGTAATTGATTTTTTTAAAGGGTGGGCCGCAGGTGCGTTATTTTTTGTATCCAGTATTGTTGGGTCTGAATGCCTGGCTGAAGATGTTGTAACCAAGTTTGCACCTCTAATGATGTATCGCGGGAATTGGTCCGGTAGCGATACCTATAAGAGCGCAAGTGAAGCGGCCAGTGATTATATGAGGCAATTTGAAAAAATAAATTCTGCATATGGCCCATGCATGGCGACTCTTTCTCAAAGAAAGCCTGCAGGCTGCTCTCGTGTAGATCAGGGGGGGATCTCTGCGGATTCTCAATATACGTACAATGGAAAACCCTGGCGGCATATGATCAAAATAGTTGGGCAGTCAGTATATATGGACGGCTATGGAAAAACTGATACTTCAACCAGTGAAAGCTCTGTAACCGCTAATCTACTTGTTATCTGCCCAGTCGACTCGGTGGTACAGTATCAGTCCCAAGGTTCGGATACCAAATATTGGTGCGAAAAAAGGATTCCATTGGTTAAAAAGAATAAACCTTGTGCGGGCAATCCAATTAATATTGCAACAGGTAAAAAACAACAGTGGGAAACTGATTATTCATCTTCTGATGGTTTGGAGTTGAAGCGTTTTTATGCAAATCAATATGCAGGGTGGCAGATGATGCCATTGCCAAATGTGGGTAGAGGGGATGGACAAAATTGCGGGAGTGTAACTGACTATTACAAATACAATAAGGTTGATGATAGGAGTCAGTTGGATTTTTCTAAGCGAACGTTAAGCGAAGTGGTGGAGCCTATTTGTCTCGGTGGTGCAGAACGCTCAGCGGATATAATGTTTCATACAGAAGAAGGGATTTCGCTCGAATTCTATGATTATCAAAGTGAAGGATTTCTCTCTGCTCAATCGGATGCAAAAATTATCCGCTTGTTACCTGACGGTGTTGAGGGTATTGCATGGCGCATGTTAAACCCTAATGGCTCCGTTTTAGAGTTTGACCAGTCGGGCTATTTGCGTGTGGCTGTTAACGGAAAAAATCGTTTGGAATATAGCTATCAAGATAAGCATTTGGCGAAAGTGGTAGCGGCCTCGGGCCGAGAAATTCGCTTTGAGTACGCTAATGATTTGCTTACCAAGGCAATTACCCCGGAGGGAGATATAAATTATGTGTTTGCTAAATCCAACTCAGCGCTTACGCCGGGTAAATTGCTATCGGTGATCGGGTTGGATGGTGTGGAACAGCAGTATTTTTATGAGGATAGCCGTTACCCGCTTGCGTTAACTGGTGCAGGTATTAAAGGTAAGCCTGTATTTGCAACCTGGAAATATGATGGCCAAGGCCTGGCCATTGAATCAAGCCATGCCGGAGGCGCGGAAAAAGTTACATTTGATTACTCAAAAATGTTCTCGGTGCCTGCACGGGTAACGGTAACTAATCCACTTTTAAAGAAAACCACATATGAGTTTTCCACTATAGCAAACCGTCGCGAGCTCACTAAGGTAATGGGTGAGCCAAGCACCAATTGTATGGCCGCAAACCAGTTATACGAATATTACCCGGATGGTCACATACAATCACAAACTGATTGGAACGGAAATAAGACGTATTTTACCTACGATAGCCGAGGCCGTGAATTAACAAAAACTCTAGCCTACGGTACTGCCGACGCCAAAACCACCCAAACCTGTTGGCACCCAACCCTCAACCAACCCAGCCGCATAATCGAGCCCACAAAAATCACCCTGTTTGATTACACCGCAACTGGCCAGCTCAAATCCCAAACCGTAAAACCGCGCCCTGCAGGAGCGGTTGATTGTTCAACTGCTCTTTAACGGGGAATCTAACTTATGAAAGGGCTGGCCAATAAAATAATTTTTTCAGTAGTCTTGATGACATATTTTTGTAGAAATTAATAAATAGTTTTTTGGGGTTGATCATGGCTAGGTGGATGGTATTGTGCATTGTGTTTTTTATGGGGTTGAATAGTTTTGCCCTTTCAACGCCTGACGAGGCGTGTGAAGCAGAAATGAAGGCCCAGAATGGTGATAATTGGAAGGCGAGATACCCTCCAAGCGTTAAAATACTAGCAATTTTTACCTGGATAGAAGCTCCTGATCCTCTTGGTTATGACACCATACGCAAGACCAAGGCCCGCTGTATGGTCTATTACACCGATGACAAAGGCGTGCTGCAGGGTGGCGTGGCGGTGATAGATGTAACCCTGTTTACGCCTACGCGAGTGAATACCCGTACGCTTGATTGCAAAACCCAGGGGGGCGCGGGAAATCCCATTAGGCTCAGTGATGGTGCAAAAATTGAGAGGGTAAATGATATTAACGATTATTTCCCCGGGTTGCCCTTGTCCAGGAGTTATAGCAGCATAGACGGTGGATGGCTGTTTAATGTTCCAAAATATTCCGTAGATCCAAAATCTATGCACGCAAAAATTTCTAAGGATGTACCTCCGCCATTGTTTTGGGAAACATGGGTGCTTACAGTGCTGGATGGTAACCAAGTCTCTGTTAATACTTCTAACTCTGTGGAGTCCATATCAAAAATTGAAAGTTATTCTGCGTCCACTGACTATTGGTTTTCTGGAGCTATTGCTTCAATAATGATTATCCAGTCGCATGATGGTGCCCAGTATTTGTTTGATCGCGATACTGCAGCATTGACCGGTATAATAACGAATGATGGCCACAAATATTATTATCATTTTGACCCGGTTACAGGTTTATTGGTGTCGGTTAACGATGACCTTGGTAAAGTCATGCAGTTTTTCTATAAGGGATCAAATGTGGAATTTGTGGTGCTGGGTGATGGTCGAGTGGTTCACTATGTATACGATGCAAATAATAGAATGGTGCAGGTAGGCTTGGGGAGCAACCGATTTACAGCGCCTGCTGGGTTTTCCTACAAAAAATATCTTTACGAGGACGCTCGTTTTCCTAATGCACTTACTGGTGCGGTGGACGAAAAAAATATTCGGTATGCAACTTGGGCCTATAACGAGCTAGGTAAGGCGAAAGAAAGTTTTCACGGGAACGGACAAGATCGTGTGCTTATAAGTTATGACGGAAATGTTCGGAGGGTTACCAATAGTTTGGGCAAGGTTACGCAGTACGAGTTTGTTCCCATTAAAAACGTGGGCGATAGAATAAGTGCTATTCGCGGGGACGCCTCTCAGCATTGCGAAGCGGATGTGCAGTATCAAACCTATTTTTCCAATGGGCTATTGCAAACTGTTGCGCATAAAAATGGTGCTGTCACTCTGTATGAGCGCGATTATTGGGGGCGTATTACATCAGAAAAGCAAGGCTTGCGTTGGCCAAATGGTATCCCGACATTATTGGTAACTGATTTGCAAAATCCTGCGAATATTTCTGAATTAAAAACCATCCAGACCTGCTGGCATCCTACCCTCAATAAAATCAGCCGTATTATCGAACCCACAAAAATAATCCTGTTTGATTACACCGCAACAGGCCAGCTCAAATCCCAAACCGTAAAACCGCGCCCTGCTGGAGTGGTTGATTGCGCCACGGCGTTTTAATAGGAGATTGTGATGGTTATAAATTTGAACATTTGCTCAATGCTGATTAGGTTGGTGGTGAGCCTGCAAATCCCAACATTCCACTTCTTCGAGAGGAAAAAATTAAATCGTGGTGAGAGAGTTAAATTAAATCTGATTTGTATTTTTGTGGATTGCTGGATTGGTGAGGTTCGCAAGCTTGCTGCCCGGCTAAATTTGTTTGGTTCAGGCTGTGTGCTGCTGCTATTTTGTTCGCATAGTGGAATGGCAATTGATCACCCTGATGCATTATGTAAAGAGCAATATGGTAATGGCTGGAATGAGCTGTATCGCAATGATGGACCTGTGGATGTTATTTCAGTAGCGTCCATTGTTTCCTTGGACTCTAATGGAGGTGCGTGTATTCAATGTTGGGGTTATTACATAAACGATTTGGGGTATCCTCACGGTTTAGCAAATGGTGGCTTCTGTTCGCCGGGTAGCTCCGCGCCAAAGCCTGACAATATATTGCAATGTGAGAAATATGGAGCAGCAGGAAATCCCATTCGTTTAAGCGATGGGACAAAATTTGAAACTGTCGTGGATATTCCGGGAGATGCATCGGATGGTTTTAATTTTACTAGAACTTATACAAGTGCTCAGAAACGCTGGGTATTTTCGCATTCAGTGCCTAATGGCGAAGACGTTTTAGCGCACCACTACAAATCGGCTTCTGTTCTTCCAAGTTCTAATAAGTGGGAATGGTGGCGCCTTGTGTTACCGGATAAAAATATTATCGATATTCTTAAAAGTGGTCCTGCCGGTGCCATTACTACGAAAGTAACTTCAAAAAATTATTGGCTTGATTCAAATGGTATTGGCAATGAATATATAACCGTAAAAAATAGTACTGGAGGTGTTTATTTGTTTGGTTTGGATGGGGCGCTCAAGCGCTTTCATTTGGCAGGTGGAAGAAAGTTTGAGTATGCATACGAGGGAGGAATGTTGCGATCAATTGCCAACGAAAGCGGTAAATCGTTAACGTTTTATTATGATGCTAACGGGCTGTTGCAGTACGTTCAGTCCAGCTGGGGTTATGCCACACATTATATTTACGATGCTCAAAAACGCCTAATTCGTTTCGGAGCAGGCCAAAGCATAAACGATGTGCCTGCGGGCTTTGCCTACACTACTTATCACTATGAAGACCCTGCATTCCCGAAAGCTCTCACCGGTATTACCGATACTAATAATGTGCGTTATGCCACTTGGAAGTATGATGGTAATGGTCGAGGTAAAGAGAGTTACCACGCAGGTAGGTCTGAATATGTTTCAATAAATTATTTTCCCAATTCAACCGAAGTGACAAATAGTTTAGGTAAAAAAACAATCTACAACTACGTAAATATTAACAGTAATCGACAAATAGCCAGTATAGAAGGTGTGGCTACTTCACGCTGTGCTGGCGACACCAAATCCTTAACCTATTACACCGATGGTGAGATCCAGACTAAAACGGATTCCAAAGGGTTTGTAACCCATTATTTACGGGACTTTCTTGGTCGAGTGACCAAGGAGTCTCAAGGGTTGCTGTGGTCTGGTGGAGTGGCACGTACTGGTTCGCAGGCTGATGTTTCTTTGCTTCAGTCTCCGGCTGATCCCGCAGAGCTTCAGGTAATTGAAACCTGCTGGCACCCATCTCTAAACCAACCCAGCCGCATAATAGAACCAACCAAAATCACCCTGTTCGATTACACCGCAACAGGCCAGCTCAAATCCAAAATCGTAAAACCGCGCCCTGCTGGAGCGGTTGATTGTTCAACTGCTCTTTAACACGGAGATAGACTAATGAAGAAAATAACCACGCGTTTACCCCATAAATTTCAGCAATTGACAAAGGCTGTTGCGCTTATCTGTGCTTTAGGCCAAGCACCAGCGGTCTGGGCGGATCAATCGTATAGTTACACCTACGATGAAAAAGGTAATGTGCTTACCGTAGATGGCCCCCGCGTTGATGTGCAAGATATTACCACCCACACCTACAATCTAGACGGCACCCGCGCCACTACCACTAATGCACTTGGCCATGTGACTCGGTATAACGCCTACGATGGCGCGGGCCGCTTAATTTCCGTAACTGATCCTAACGGAATTACCACTGAGTTTACTTATCATGTGCGCGGTTGGCTGGAAACAGTCACCGTCAGGCATCCGACCAATAGCAGTTTAAATGCTAAAACAACTTATACCTATGATGCAGTGGGGCAGTTAACGCGCGTAACCTTGCCCAACGGTATGGCAACCAACTATGAATATACGGATGCGCGGCAATTAAAAGCGGTTTTTAATGACTTAGGTGAACGTATCGAGTATGAATTAGATGCGGCGGGCAACCGAAAAAAGGAAAATATCAAAAATGCAACAGGATTAATTCAATATAACCTCTCACGCACATTTGATGAACTCAGTCGCGTGATGGATATAACTGGTAATAACGGTCAAAACGTTAAAACCACTTACGATGTAAATGATAATCCGCGCACTCAAACCAATGCTAAGTCGCACACCACCGAACAGCAGTATGATGCACTGGATCGGGTTAAAAAGGTTATCGACCCAAACTTAAAAGAAACAGCCTATACCTACGATGCGCAAGGGAATATTCAAACGGTAACTGATGCGCGCGGCAATGTTACCCGCTACGACTATGACGGCTTGGGTAATTTAAAAACGCTGACTAGCCCGGATACGGGTATTACGCAATTTACCTATGATGAGGCGGGAAATTTAAAAACGCGTGTTGATGCCCGTGGCGTTGAAACGCGGTACAGTTACGACGCGTTAAATCGAGTTACGGCAGTTGTATATCCTGCCAGCCCAACCGAAAACGTTACGTTTACCTATGACAACACTGCTAATGGCAATGCAGGCAAAGGGTATTTAACGGGTATTCAAGATCCCTCCGGCAGCAGCCAATTGCAATACAACTATTTGGGGCAATTAATTCAGAAGAACTACACCATTATGGGTGTGGCTTATGCGCAAAGCTATAGCTATGACTTGGCTGGCCTGCTTAAGCAATTTACCTATCCCAGTGGGCGCAAAATTATTTATGCGCGCAACAGCCTCGGCCAAATCACCGGCATCACCACACAAGCCAGTGGCAGCACTACTACGCAAACTCTTATGAGCAATGGTCAATATTTGCCGTATGGCCCACTGCAAAGCATGACACTGGCCAATGGTATCCGCCAATCCAATGAATATGACGCGGATTACCGTCTCAAAAATATTTACAACCAAGGGCCATTTGCAGTTTTGGATCAAATATTTGGTTATGACGAGGTAGACAATCTCACCAGCCTTACTGTGCCCACTAATGCCGGGCATAGCCAAAGTTTCAGTTACGACAAGCTTGGCCGCTTGGAGACGGCCAACAATGCGACTTATGGCAATATCAGTTTTAAATACGATGATGTCGGTAATCGTTTAGAAAAATTGTTAACCCTGGGTGCCAATACCACCAAAGAGACCTACAACAACGACCCGCTGAGTAATCGCCTTAATAGCGTCAGTAGCAGTATAAATGGCGGCGCCGCTACGGTGCGTAACTTTACCTATGACCAAGCGGGCAACCCGCTTACCGGTGTGTACAACAGTCTAAGCACAACATTGGACTATAACGATGCCAACCGCCAAGAGCAGATGTATATCGGCAGTAAACCGCAGGTAACACTTCACAACGCGCTGGGGCAGCGCACCAGTAAAGCGGTAATGGATAAGGGCATTAACCGTATTGAGCACTACCACTATGACCAAAGCGGCCAATTAATTGCGGTTACTAATGCGGCTGGTGCGGTGCTGAGTGAGCATGTATTTTTCGATGGCATGCCCATAGCGGCCAACCTGCTCACCGATACCCCATTGGGGGTAACACTTGTGAGCAACGATAAAATCCCTAATGCAGGTGATGCCGTGGTGTATACCGGCATCCCGCAAGGTGGCAACGGCAAAATATTTGAGTACCGTTTTCGCATTAAAAACACGGCAGGCACCTGGACTACTGTACGAGATTGGTCCGGTAGCGACAGCTACAGTTGGAGCGTGCCGACTATACTTGGCTCTTATAGTGTGGAAGTGACAGCACGTAATCAAGGCAGTACTGCCAGTATCACCACGGCTGCAACCGTAAATGTGGTGGCACCCCTCGCACAAACAACTAAATTAAGCTCTAGCCAGTTGGCGCCAGGTGCCAGCTATACCCTCACAACCACCAGCACTGGCGGTATGCTTGCAACGGCATATCAACATCGTGTGCGAATCAAAGGTCCCAGTACCAACAATCAATATGTGGTGTTACGGGATTGGAATTCCAACAATACCTTTACGGCCGCCATGCCCACGCCACTGGGTGCCTACACATTTGAAGTGTGTGTTCTGCAGTACGGTACGAACGCCAACCTAGCGTGTATCTACCAAGGCGCGACGGTGACGACAACGCCGGTAACTAGCCTCGCATCCCAAAGCGCCAGCACCAAACAAGTGGGCACAGGCTGGACGCTCTCCACCGCCAGTAATGCAGGTACACCGGTATTAGATTGGTTTGTTGTGCATACCGACCAGCTCGGCACCGCCCGCGCCCTCACCAATAGCGCCGGTAAAATGGTGTGGCGCTGGTTCACCCAGCCCTTTGGTGAAGGAGCGGCCAATACGGATGTAGATGGCGATGGACGCAGCGTGACGTTTAACTTGCGCTTTCCTGGCCAGTATTTTGATTGGGATACTCGGCTGCATTACAACTATTTTAGAAATTATGATGTTTCGACGGGGCGGTATATTGAGAGTGATCCGATTGGGTTGGAGGGGGGGATTAACACTTATGCTTATGTAGGGGGAAATCCACTCTCGTTTTTCGACTACCTGGGGTTAAAACCCGGCGACACCTTCGCCAGCCCAGATGATGCGGCTATAGATGCGGGAGCCTATGCTCGCACATTCAGAAATCAAGGTATGGAGTATGGTGGATGGATTTATCGTAAAGGTAACTGCTACACATATAATTTTCAAAAAGGAAGGCAAAGTAAGTTAGACCCGAAAACTTTAGGGAAAGCCAGGCCAAAATTACCTATTGCAATATGGCATACCCATCCAAATACTGGAAATCCGTTTGAATATCGAAATGAAGAGAATTTTTCCGGTAATCATTATGCCCCTGGGGATGGTGGTGACAGAGGAACTTCGGCGACCGAGGGAGTAGGAATATATCTAAACACGCCCAGAGGTAAAAACTTGTATTATAACTATTCGGATCAGCCACCCGAGAGGGAGCTGCAAAATAAAACCCCCGAAAACTGCGAGTGCAAATAGAGTATGTTAGTAAAGACGATGGTCATTCTTATTGTTCTATTTATGATTGCTCCGTCACTGAAGGCAAAAGAGAGTGATCATTTGGTGCCAGAAGCCGCTTATTTGACAAATGTTAACGAATATTCTTTTGCTTTGAAAAAATTATTTTCCGCCGGATTTGATCGCGATGTCGTGTTGACAATTATGGCCTTTCCGTCGTTTGGCGTTGAAAGTCTGGTGGGAATTCGAAAGTCTGAGGATAGTACTTATTCAGTTTTATTGCTTATTCCGGAGGCCTCGATCAGAAACAGGTTTTATGACTCGATGGGGAATCCAATAGGTGTAGACTTGAAGTCAATTTCTGTTAAAAATGTTAGTCGAAGCATACCCGATAATTTGGCTAAGAGAATAATAGAGCTTATACGCGCCGAAGTATTGCGGGCAAAATTTGATCTTGAAGTGCCGCCAGCTGTTGATGGGACCAGATATTCCTTTTCGATAAATATTAGACCGCATTTTATGACTGGCGCTCGTCTTATTTCTTTCAGTGAAAATTCTAGGATGAATAAATTGGCATCGCTTTCAGATGGTTTGGTTGATTTTGCACAGGGATTAAAAAATGAAGATAATATAAATGAATATTTGAAAGTGTTGAGTCGATAAATAGTGATCCCCACCACCAAAAGCCGTGCAATGCAGGTCCCCCCCCCGCTCGGTTTGGTAAATCCGCCAAAAACTAACTAAGCCACTCATTCTGTGGGTTCAGCAGGGTAGGGCGGGTTGCAACCCGCGCGGTTCGATGGTATCCCGAATTCAAATTTTAATTAAGTTTTTGGTGCTCTGTATTTTAATGGGATATGCAGCGTGGCGCGGGCAACTTGCTGCACGGGCTGCAATCCGCACTACGTAAAACTTTGCATGATTAACACCCGATTGGGTGTTTCCGCGTTCCTATGCTTCATATGCGAACATGCACTGGTTCGATCGGTGGCCATTATTCAAGGCGACGATATGACGAGTGAAGTCCTCTTTGGAACCTAGGTTAGGTTGGCTTACTCTGCCAGATTGGCTTACGCATGACCTTCTTGAGAATGAGATGGAGGAGTTGTGTGGTTGCATTGGCAATGTGATAGAAGAGGCTGTGGTATAGCGGGCATTCTTTTGCGGTGCCCCTGAGTATCTACCTCGCGCACCTTAATTCTTACGTTGGGGTGAACCTGCGAACCTTAATTCAGGTGTATTACTACAGATTAATTCAAGTTAGACCATTGAATTAATTGGTCTTTTTCCCGTATGTAGTTGGCGTATCGGGGTTGGTTGTGCTCGCGGCGTAGAACCAGCCTATCCTAATAACGATTATTGTTGAGGGGTGTGGCTGGTCGATTGAGATTATCGTCCCGTTTTACAGCGTGGCTTCTTGAGCCATAGCCTGCTTTCCCAGTTGATGAAGCCTCTCTCTACTGCACTTGTCGGCTCAAACCCATTGTTTGAAAGGGGTGGCTGGTTTGATTTAGTGGTAGGTGTGTCGTATATTTGTAAATCCTGCTGTCGTATTTTTGTGAGAAGACAATGCCTGTTAAGTCGCTGAAAAGTAGAATTAAATACAGAATTGGTCGGGCTCGAGGTGTTGTGTTTACACCAAAAGACTTTCTGGATTTATCTGATCGGGATCAAATCGGTCGGGTTTTGCGCCAGATGGTAGCAGCGGGTGAGCTAATAAAATTTGGTCAGGGGCTGTACGCTAAGTCTAAAGTGTCTAAGCTCACGGGCAAGATTATCCCTGCTAAACCCTTGCCTGAGTTAGCCAAAGAAGCGCTAACTGAAAAACTTAAGGTGAAGGTTGTGATCGCCGTTGAGGCAGAAGCCTACAACTCCGGCTCGTCAACCCAAATCCCCACGGGTCGAGTTATTGCTGTTAAGGGGCGGGTTTGCCGCAAGATGAGTTTTGACGGCAAGTCTATTAAGTACCAGTATGTTTCTTGATGTCGAGGTTCTTAATGACATTGCATCTGAGCTTGCTGTTGATGTCGCGTTTATTGAGAAGGATTGGTATGCCTCCCAGGCGCTTAATGCAATTGCGTCCATCGAGAATGAAAATTTTATTGTTATGTTTTCTGGTGGAACATCGCTTACTAAAGCGCACGGGTTGATTCAGCGTTTTTCAGAGGATTTGGATTTTAGATGTCAATATGCGCAAGAAATGTCGGGTAATCAACAAAAGAATGCTCGTAGGAGGCTTAGGGAGCAAGTTGTTGGTGCAATTAAAAATCTAGGCATCTTTGAAGTTGATAAGTTAACCCCTGCCAGCAACTACATTAAGTTTCATCTGCTGTACAAAAGCATGTTTGGTCAGCATAAGGCGTTGCGCCCCCATTTGGAGATTGAATTTAGTTTTACTCAGCCCCAGTTAATGCCTGTTATTAAAGACGTTACATCATTTGTAGGTCGTTTTAGTGGTAAAAAGAGCGAAGCTTCTATTCCATGTCTATCGCCAGTGGAAATAGCGGCTGACAAGTTAAGCGCATTAAGCTGGAGGATAATTAAGCGGGACAGAAGCAGTGAGAAAGATGACCCGACTTTGGTTCGTCATCTGCATGACCTGAGTGCCCTATATGATCATATAGCCAGTGACATGGAGCGGTTTGAGTTGCTTTTTAAACGGAGTTACGAGGTGGATCAATTAACCAAGGGGAGGATAACTGGGCTCGATCCTCTTGATGCTGTTGGCTGTATGGTTAAGATATTAAAAGTCGATACATTGTATGAGGTTGAATACGAGCGATTCGTAGCATCTATGTCTTATGCTCCCGACGGAGATCAGATAAGCTTCGGTGAAGCGATTCAGCATTTGGTGCAACTTAATAAATTGCTTGGATCGAAATCATGAATTGTTAGCGTTGGGTGCAGAAAACTCCTTTATTTAGATTTCTGCTATAAAAAACGTACTAAACCTTTAAATATTGCTACATTTTGATCGCTGATCGCTGATCGCTGATCGCTGATCGCTGATCGCTGATCGCTGATCGCTGATCGCTGATCGCTGATCGCTGATCGCTGATCGCTGATCGCTGATCGCTGGGTTACCGTAGTTCGCTACAATCACCGCTAATACATAAAAAACCGGGGCAAAAATTGCCCCGGTTTTTTATTGCCTGTTTATTTTGCTAAGGTGTTACGCTGGCCGTTAAAGATGGCTTGGTTTTTAAATAAAGATTATAAAACTCCTTGCGATCCGTATCCCGCGTGCTTTGCTCCTTAAATACCGCTTCCATTTGGCTGATAGCTTTTTTATCGGCAAATGGGCTGTGGCGCAGTAGTTCGGCGTAGGCGGCTATGGCGGTGGCCCAGCGCATGTCGGCGTCGGCTTTAGTAAAGCTGTCTTCCGCATTTTTAATGCTGACGGAGAATTCTTTGGCCGGAGTGGTTTCGCTGGCGTTTACGTCTTTGTAGCGCACCTTGGCCAAAGCTAAATCATCGTAGGCGCCTTCTAAAATACCTTTGTATCGATCGCCAGATTTAATAACCGGTGCGCCAGTGATGATCGGCTGCAGGTTGCCGCGCAATACCACCTCGTACAAAGCTGTTACGGTGTGGCCTGCGCCGATTTCGCCGGCGTCAATTTTGTCGTTGCGAAAATCCTTGTCGGCTATGTCGCGATCTTCATAGCCTAATAAACGGTAGGCGCTCACCATGTCGGGGTTAAATTCCATTTGTATTTTTACGTCTTTAGCAACGTAGGTCAGGTTGGATAACAAACGCTCTTCTACATAGCGGCGTGCGTGGCGTTCGGAGGTAATTACGCTGTAAATACCATTGCCCGCGTTACTGGTTTTTTCCATCATGCCGTCATTTAAATTACCGGTGCCAAAGCCGAGGGTGGTGAGCGTGACACCACTTTTGCGCTCTTGCTCGATTAATGCAACCAATGCGTCATTGGAAGTGGTGCCTACGTTAAAGTCGCCATCGGTGCAGAGCACTATGTGGTTGATGCCGCCGTTAATGAAACCGGCGCGGGCTTGATCGTAGGCTAATTGGATTCCAGCACCACCATTGGTGCCGCCATCGGCAACTAAATTGTCGATGACTTTTATTATGCTGGCTTTGTTTTTTACCGCTGTAGTATCGAGTGCCAGAGTAATATTCGTTGAATAAGTTACTATAGAAATATTGTCATCATCCTGCAAAATGTTCAGCGTTTCTTTGAGTAAGTTTTTCACCAGTGGTAGTCGATCCGACCCACCCATGCTGCCAGAGACATCCACTAAAAATACTAAATTGGCAGGTTTGGGTACCTTGGGTGCAGCGGCAGCTTTTAGCCCGACGCGCAAGATATGGGTGGAGCGATCCAAAATATTAGGTGTTAACGCCATATTAACCGAGAAGGGTTTTACCGCATCCAGCGCTGGGGCGGGGTATTGGTATTTAAAATAATTGACGTATTCTTCAGTGCGTACACTATCTGGGTCGGGTAGGGTGCTGCTTTCGCTGGCCGCGCGATAAAAAATGTCGTAACTGGCGGTATCTACATCGATGGCAAAGGTTGATAGCGGATCAAACACGGTGGCCACAAAAGGATTTACTTGCTGGGCAATAAACGCATCGCGCGAAATAATACCGGAGCTTGATGAGCTACTACTGGATGAGGTTGAACTGCTCTGCCCGCTGCTTGAGCTGGTGCTGGAACTGGGCGCTGGGTAGCGTGGATTTGATTTTACCGTGGTGGGGTTGCCCGGATTAGATGGGCTGCCAGAAGTACTGCCAATACTGCCTGAACTGGTTGAGCCATTTGACGCCGCGCCGCCGCAGCCTATAAGGCTTGCTGTGAATAGCCCGCAGGCCGCCATGTAAACAATTTTCATGATAAGGTCCTCTTAAGTTGAAATACAGGTTAAGAGGCTACGTGGGCGCGACCTGCTCTTCTATACGTAAAAATACGTATTTTAAGTTGCTTGTGATGCGTGTCGCATTCGGGGGGTTGGCGGGTTGTTTGATTTTGCGCGTTGGGAAAGTGTTGGTTAAGTTGTAAAAAATATATTTATGACGCTGCCAGTTCTTTCTTGAACGGAAAAATTAATGGCGCTTTATTTTATTTAATTGTGCAGTAAAGAATATTCAACACACTCTCGGCCTAATTTAATTAGGTTGGGAATTTGCTGACTATAAAAATTTCGTAGGGGCGCCCCATGCGGAGCCTGGCAACGAGACAATTACCACTCAGGGGCGAGACAAATCTGCCGGGGTAACAATAAAGTGTTCTGCATCATTTTTTGAATCTGCTATGTGAGCTTACGTTTTGCCGTGTGTTCTCGCGCCAAATGTTCCAGAGTGTCGGCTAGTTAAAATGTTTGTTCATTCATTTGGGTTATGGTTTGAAGCTCCATAGCCAAAGCCAGAGGGTGCCATGATGTCTCAAACGATGCAAACAACGCGGAGATTGATTAACTGCCTGGCAGCGCTGGGTTTTATGTTGGGTGTTTCTGCATCCGGGCATTGCCAAACGATTAGCGCCAACGGTTCCGGCGTACAGGATGGTTTTTTTTATACTTTTTGGAAGGACAGCGGCGAAGCAAGTATTAATTTGCAGGCGGGTGGTCGTTATACGGCTACTTGGAATAACAGCGCTAATAATTGGTTGGGCGGGAAGGGTTGGCAACCGGGTGGGCCTAGACTTATTCAATACACCGGCACGTTTACCGCCACGAGCAGCGCTAATGCTTACCTCTCTTTGTATGGTTGGACCAAATCGCCAGCGGTTGAATATTACATTGTGGAGAGCTGGGGTTCTTATAATCCGGGCAATTGTTCTGGTGGTAGATTACTTGGCCGTTATCAAACGGATGGCGCTAATTATGAATTACACGACTGTATGCGGCGTGGGCCGGGTTTAGCAATTAATCAAGCGGTACTTTATTTTAGTGTGCGGGTGCCGAAAAAACCCTTGGGTGCCATCAGTGGTACGATTGACACTGGGCGGCATTTTGACGAGTGGAAAAAATTGGGTGTAACTCTGGGCACCCATGATTATATGATTCTGGCCACGGAGGGTTATCAAAGCGCAGGCAGTGCGGATATTACCGTGAGTGAGGTTGAGGGTAGCAGCTCCAGCAGCAGTTCTAGTTCATCCTCGTCTAGTTCATCGAGTAGTTCCAGTTCTGGTGGGCGCAGTAATTCTTCTAGCAGTTCTTCATCCGGTGCTTCAGGCGGCACTGCAGTGGCTGGAGCGACGGATAGTCTATTAATAACTCTGATGTTGCTTGGCTTTTGCTTGCGGCGAATTAGGGGGTTGGTGTAAGGACGCATTAAAACAGCCAGCAATGTTTTTTAGAAAACGCATGAGTACATCTGTGTATCTGGAGGCACGGGCTTCCTGCCCGCGACGGTTTCGAACACACTAATTAATTAGGGGTTTCTTAATAGCTTTTTAAATACTACCTTGCTAAGGCTGCCAGGGCGAGTAAGGTTATTTTTCAGAGGTTTCTTAATAATAAACTTCTCAGCGCACCAGCCTTTAACCAGAGATTCTTAATGTTAAAACGCATCCACCATGTGGCGATTATTTGTGCGGATTATGCCGTCTCGAAATATTTTTACACCCAATGCTTGGGCCTTAAGATTATCGCCGAACATTATCGCGCCGAGCGGGATTCTTATAAGTTGGATTTAGCGCTGCCAGATGGCGGGCAGATTGAATTATTTTCGTTTCCCTCGCCGCCTGCGCGGCCCTCCTTCCCGGAGGCTTGTGGCCTGCGCCATTTGGCGTTTGCGGTGGACGACTTGGATGATTGTGTGCAGGCGCTGGCGGCTCAGGGCATTGTGCTGCAGGCGATCCGTGTGGATGAATACACGGGGCAGCGGTTTGTATTTTTTACCGACCCAGATGGGTTGCCGCTGGAGTTGTATGAGTGCAAGCCTGCCTAAACCTCCTGATAAATTCTGAATATTGTACCCCGCTGAGCGCTTATTTATTCGGCTGAATAACACTCAAGCACTTGCCATTTTCGTCATAATTTTGCAATGCAATACACCTAGGCTGCTCGCAGATTGATTCCCTAGGTGTTATCTATGCTGGATATTGAGCAGGCGGTTGCAGGGCGTTTTCCCAACTTTTATAAAAGACCTCTGTTGCGCAAACCGGCGATGCGGGTGCTCAAGGCGCTTCTGCGGCAGGATGCGGTAAATGATTTTTTACATAAAAATCAGGCCTTAGAAGGCATCGATTTTATCGACGCGATTTTTGATTATTTTGAGTTCTCCTACAGCCTCAGCCAGCGCGACCGCGCCAACATTCCCGCCGAGGGGCGGGTAGTGATTGTGGCCAATCATCCTATTGGTTCGTTGGATGGGTTGGCGTTAATTAAACTGGTGAGCGAAATTCGCCCAGACGTCAAAATACTCGCCAATCAAATGCTGAGTTTTTTTCAACCTCTCAAGCGCTTTTTGATTCCAGTGGATAATTTTGCCGCCGTGCCACAGGCGCGCAAAGGCATTAAGGGCTTATTGCAAGCCCTGAGTGAAGAACAGGCGGTTATTATTTTCCCGGCTGGAGAAGTCTCCCGTGCCCAGGCGACAGGTGTTAAGGATGGCCAGTGGAAGCCGGGGTTTTTAAACGTCGCCAGGCGCGCGCAGGCGCCGGTCTTGCCGATTTTTATTAAGGCTAAAAACTCCTGGTATTTTTACGGCGCCAGTTGGTTGTTTAAACCTTTGAGCACTATTTTATTGGCGCAGGAGATGTTTAATAAACAAGCCAAAACCATTCATTTTCATGTCGGCGAAGCCATTAACCCCGAACAGTTGCAGTCGGATCAATTAAGCGACCGCACACTGGTTAAACGCCTACGCAAGCATTTATATAAAATCGGCAAGGGCAAAGCCTCGCAATTTAGTACGCAAAAAACCATCGCCCACCCAGAGCCGCGCGAGCTGTTAATTAAAGAATTGGCTGACGCTGAGCGGCTGGGAGCGACCAATGATGGCCATGAAATTTATGTAGCGGATTTTCAGCCTGGTTCTGCATTGATGCGGGAATTGGGCCGCCAGCGGGAAATTGCCTTTCGTAAGGTGGGGGAGGGCACAGGTGCCAAACGGGATTTGGATAAGTTCGATCTTTATTACCGGCATTTAATTTTGTGGGATAAACACAACCTGGCCATAGTGGGCGCCTACCGCTTAGGGGAGGGCAAACAGATTATGGCCGCCTGGGGCGAGGAGGGTTTTTACACCCGGCAAATGTACCAGTTTAACCCCGAGTACCGCCCCTATTTATTAGATAGCCTGGAGTTAGGTCGCAGTTTTGTGCACCCGGATTATTGGGGCAAGGCCTGTTTGGATTATTTATGGCAGGGCATAGGCGCTTATTTATCCCGTTACCCGGCGCGTTATTTAATTGGCCCGGTGAGCATGAGCGCCCGTTACCCGGATGATTTAATGGATAAGCTGGTGACTTATTTTCGCCTGTATTTTCAGCACCCCCAGCCATTGGTTACGGCGCTCAATTCATACCAGGCAAGCCCCCTGCGGGAGATGGATTTTGCCGTCGCCTGCAATGGTTTAACGGCGGAGCAGGCCTTTAGCTTGCTGCAAAAAGAATTTCAGGCGGCAGGCTGTAAAATTCCGGTGTTATTTAAGCAGTATTTAGCTCTATTTAAACCCGGCGGTTTTTTAGCGCTGGATTTTATGCGTGATAAGGATTTTGGCGATTGTTTGGATGCTCTGTGTATCGCCGATTTACACCTGATGAAAGAGGAAAAAGGGCGCCGGTATTTGCAGGGGCATTCATTGCAACGCCCGCACCATTAACAGCGTGAGAAACCCTGCTTGAAGGGTATTTTCCAAACTGTGGCGGGCAGGAACCTCGACGCTGGAGCCGCATGGAGCTACTTGTGCATTGTTAAAAAGGCCGTCTCATCAGATGCCCTAGTTTGCACGGTCATCACCTGGGTATTTCAACAGGCTGCTTCGCCTGAATAGGTAATCCGCCCGTGCTTTGGTAAACTGCCGCCTTTTTGAGCGGGTACTTTATGTCTAATTCCTCACCTACGGTAGGGTTTGTCTCCCTTGGCTGCCCCAAGGCGCTGGTGGATTCTGAGCGCATCTTGACGCAGCTGCGCACGGAAGGGTACCAGTTGGTGCCCAGTTATGAGGGCGCCGATGTGGTGGTGGTGAACACCTGCGGCTTTATCGATAGCGCCAAGCAAGAATCCTTAGACGCCATAGGCGAGGCCATCAAAGAAAATGGCCGGGTAATTGTGACCGGCTGTATGGGCGTGGAAGAGAAAATAATTCGCGATATGCACCCGAGCGTGCTGGCCGTAACCGGCCCCCAGCAATACGAGCAGGTGGTGAACGCCGTGCACCAAGCGGTGCCGCCCAAACAAAACCACGACCCCTTTATCGACCTAGTGCCGCCCCAAGGCATTAAATTAACGCCCCGCCATTACGCCTATTTAAAAATTTCCGAAGGCTGTAACCACCGCTGCAGCTTTTGCATTATTCCCTCCATGCGCGGCGATTTAGTCAGCCGCCCGGTGGGTGATGTGTTGGATGAGGCCGAGCGCTTGGTGAAGGCCGGTGTACGCGAATTATTGGTAATCTCCCAGGACACCAGCGCCTATGGTGTGGATACCAAATACCGCACCGGCTTTTGGCAGGGCCGCCCGGTTAAAACCCGCATGTTGGAGCTGTGCGATGCGCTCTCCGAGTTGGGCGTTTGGACCCGCCTGCATTATGTATACCCCTATCCCCACGTGGATGAGGTGATCCCCCTGATGGCGGCGGGCAAAATTCTGCCCTATTTGGATATTCCCCTGCAGCACGCCAGCCCCGCCATATTAAAAGCCATGAAGCGGCCGGCCCACCAAGAAAAAACCCTCGACCGCATTCACGCCTGGCGCAAGCTCTGCCCGGATATCACCCTGCGCTCCACCTTTATTGTCGGCTTCCCCGGCGAGACAGAAGCGGATTTTCAGTTCTTGCTTGATTGGCTGGATGAGGCCCAATTGGATCGCGTGGGCTGTTTTGAATACTCCCCAGTGGAAGGCGCCGCTGCCAATCAATTGCCCGGCGCTGTGCCGGATGAAGTTAAGCGCGAGCGTTGGGAGCGGTTTATGGAGAAACAGCAGGCGATTTCGGAAGGCAAACTCGCCGCCAAAATCGGCCGCACCATTGAGGTATTGGTAGACGAAGTACACGAAGATGGCGCTATCGCCCGCTCCAGCGCCGACGCGCCGGAAATTGACGGCGTGGTGCATATAGAAGGCGATTACGGCTTGCGCCAGGGCGATATGCTGATGGTGCAGGTGGAGGACGCCGACGAGTACGACCTGTTTGCGGTGCCTGCGGATGTGGAGGAGGAATAGATTCAGCGTTTGTATTCGGCACAGTATGGCCTGAATTCAACGCCTGTTGGGGCACCGTCTGCTATTCAAGATAGACCCAGGTGGCCGGGCATAGGTAGCCAGGAATAGCCAGTCTGGGCGGCCACAAGGGCTGCGCCTACGGAATTAGCCTCTGAATTCGCTCAATTGAGCCGCTGCATTTTATTAAAAGATTCCATTTGTAGGGGCACCCCTTGTGGGTGCCTTTTTTGTATCTGCAGGGGCGGGGGCCTTTGTAGGTCAAACATCTGAGCCCCGAACCTCAGGGCCGCCACTTGGTTCCGCTGAGGTTTAACCTCGGGCAAAAATGCGAGTACCGTGCCTTGTTCAGCCTGTGACGGGTTCGGCGAAATTCAATTGTCTGGTCTATGCTCAAGCAAGGTGCTAGCAAGAGATAGACTGACTCCATGGCAAAATTAACGGACGCTTGTGAACCAGGCTCAGGAGGTACTCTAGCCTCGGTGATTCGTGCTCTCGTGCCACCTCAGGCCGGCGGTGAAGCGCTCAACGAATGTTTGCGCTTGTTGCTTGAGCAGATGCCGGTGTTGATCGCCGTGGCCGATGCCAGCGGCAATTTGCTTATGGCCAGCGCGCAACACGCGGAATTGGAAGGTGTGGCGGGCAGCAGTGAGCACTGGTCGAAACTGGCGGATGTCTATCCGGCCAGCTTTCAGAACGATTTAGAAACCCTCCTGGCTGCGCATGCCACCAGCCCTGAATGGCTGGAATTTAAAGCCAAACACAAAGACGGCAGTTTTCACGTTTACCAAATTAAATATATCTGTCAGCAAAGCGCAGGCCAGGCCCTGTGTTTTGTCTTCGGCACGGATATTACCGCCCATAAACAAATTGAAAACTCCCTGCGCGATCATAAATCCCGTTTGGATTATATGGTCTACCACGACAATTTAACCGGCCTTGCCAACCGCACATTATTTTACGGCCGTATCAATAAAACCCTCGAATTCGCTCGCGACAACCACGAAACCTTGGGTATTTTATTGGTAGATTTAGACCGCTTTAAAAACGTCAACGAAAACCTAGGTTACGATGCTGGCGATGATCTGCTGCGTATTACAGCGGATAACCTGCGCGCTCAATTGCGAGAAAAAGACATAGTCGCGCGCTTAAGTGGCGATGAATTTGTGGTGGTATTGGATGATGTACGGCGCAAAAGTGATTTAGAGCTGATCGCGCAAAAGCTGTTAAACCGCCTGAGTTTGCCGGTGAAGTTACAGGGCCATTCCATTATTTCCACCGCCAGTATCGGCATTAGTGTCTTCCCCGCCGACGGCGATAATATCGACCAATTGCTCAAACACGCCGACCTGGCCATGCACAAGGCCAAGGCTAAGGGCAAAAACTGTTTTGAATTTTACGAAGAAGCCCTGCACAACCAGGCAATTAATTATTTATTGCTGGAAAACGACCTGCGCCGCGCCATCGACCAAGGCGAAATTATTCTGCACTACCAGCCGCAAATTAACCTCACCAATGGTCGCATTGTAGGGCTTGAGGCATTGGTGCGCTGGAATAGCAAAGAGCGCGGCATGGTGCCGCCCATGCATTTTATTCCTTTGGCGGAAGAAACCGGCTTAATAGAACCCTTAGGCGAATGGGTGCTGCGCCACGCCTGCGAGCGTTTTCAAGCTTGGTTAATGAAGGGTTTGAAGCTTGGCAAAATGGCGGTGAATATATCGCCGGTGCAATTTCGCAAGGAGCATTTTGAACACATGGTGATGAGTGTGTTGATGTCCACCCATTTAAGCCCAGAATATTTGGAGCTGGAAATTACCGAAAGCTCCGCCATGGAAAATGCCGAAAAAGCGGTGGATACCTTAAATTGTTTAAGTAAATTGGGATTGTCTATCGCCATTGATGATTTTGGCACGGGTTATTCGTCCTTGGCTTATTTAAAGCGTTTTCCTATCCAGAAATTAAAAATAGACCGCAGTTTTGTTAAAGACATAGAAGGGCAAAACTGTGATGCCGCCATAGCCAAATCGATTATCGACCTTGCGCACAATATGTCGTTGCAAGTAATTGCCGAAGGCGTGGAATGCTTAGATCAATCCGACTGGCTGCTCAATCGTGGTTGCGACCAGGTGCAGGGGTTTTATTACAGCAGGCCCTTGAGCGAAGAACAGCTGATGAATTTTTTAAACAGCGATCAGGTGATTCGCGATATTACCGGTGTGCGGCTGGCCAATATAGCGCGGGGATAGGGAATGTTTTTACACTGCTTTGCTAAGGACTTCTGAAAGTGTAAGCGGCAAAGCGCTGGCGTCGTTGAATGTTGGGCTGGGTGCTTTCCAAACAATGTTCATTTACTCTGTGTAAATTCCGTTTTTTCGTCAAATTTGTCTTGCTAGAACGTCGCCATCAACCTGTTTCAACCAACTGCCAGAGGAAGGTTAATTTTATGCAATCCAAAATATTTTTATCGCTCTTGTTATTTTATTCCAGCTATGGATTTTCTGAAGACTCACTACAGCCTTTACCTCCAGGATTTAAAATTGGCGGTTTAAGCGCCTCTGAGTTATCGATTAAATGGTGGAAATGGGCAATGTCTTCCTCTGATGATTCTAATCCTGTGAGGGACTTAACGGGTAAAAACTGTGCGACCCAGCAAAGCGGCAACGTATGGTTTCTTGCGGGCGGATTCGGCAGTTCAAAAATCAAACGAAGTTGTGTAATGCCTTCAGGCAAGATTATATTTTTTCCAATAATTAACATGCTTTACTATCAAAAATTTGGGGAGGAGGCTTATTCTTGTGCGGAGGCCAAAGAAGATGCAGCTTTAAACAATGATACAGCCATAGATTTGTATGCTGAAATAAATGGCGTAGCTGTAGCTGAACCCAAGCGTTACAGAGCCGCAACTCAAAAGTGTTTTAATGTTTTTGAGAACAGGCCGAATTCATACAATGCCTACCCTTCAGCATCAGACGGCTACTGGATTGCAGTGGGGCCTTTTAAAAAAGGGAAATACAATATCAAATTCGGCGGGCGCTATAACAATTCAACAACAGATTATGGGCGCGGCATTCAAGATATTGAGTATGAGCTTATTGTAAAGTGATCAATTGTTTTAATAGGTGCCCAGCAGAGGGCTTTAGCAGCTTATTGAACTACGTTGGCGGCAACGGTCTGGCAAGGTAAATTTGGGCTAGGCGCCCCCGCAAAAAACTACGACTGCATGGATACAGTACGACCCCATGCGGCAATGTCATTACTACCTAGCTGCAAGTAAAGAATACACAGTATTTCAGACACGCCGTGAATACGTCCTAAGTAGACTCGTCAAAAAGATCCCTCTTTTTGACGGTCTGAAATGCTGTGTATTCTTTACCTCCGTACCGCTAGTAAGTTAAGGACTTTATCTGGTTTTTTAGGAGACTTTGCCCCCTGCCAGAAACTCCCGCCCGGCCCAATGTCATTAAGTTGAGGGAAACTGTAGAGGCGCCCCTTGTGGTCACCCAATATTGGCCCTCAAAAAATATCGGTATCTGCAGCGGTTTGGGTGCCCATAAGGGGCGCCCCTAAGGGAGATTTCTATTCAGAAAATTCTTAACTTAATGACTTTGCCATGGATGCGGACCTAAAATTTCACCGTGAGTGAAATCGACGTGGGGCGATGAGGGAACCGCCCAAGCAGAGGGGCTGTTGCCGGATTCGCACTGAATAAATGAGAATTTCTTGTCAAATTTAACGCCGCCAGAATTAGCAGAGCTATATTTCAAAAACTATTAAGGCGCAGTCATTAAAAATAAGTACATAAAACCCTTTTAATCCGCTTTGATCGGGTTTTGGAATTTGTCCGGCTTAATCCAGCTGTTATTTTGATTTTTTGCAAAACACGCTATTGGGTTTGATGTGGCAACTTTGGCAGATACTATCACCTGCATTTTTTTGCAATTCTCAAGTAATAAGTCTGTTCAGATCAGACAGGCTTGTTATACAACTGTCTCTTGCACTAAAAACACCTTAACTACGCCCACAAGGTTGGTTACTATGCCGCCGCTCCTGCCTGGCTAAGCATTTTTGATAACCCGCTGTGGGGTTTTTTCTTAGTCGCTAGATAACAACCTCACCCTACGGCGCCTTATGTCCCGCCCATTTTTAACCCTAGTTCACCGCTATTTAGGTTTGAGCCTCGCGCTTTTTCTTGCCATCGCTGGCCTCACTGGTGCTGTGATTAGCTGGGATCGCGAGCTGGACGCATGGCTCAACCCAGAGCTATTCGCTGCCAACAGTCAGGGGCAGGTTCAGGATAGTTTGGCTTTGGTGCAGGCGTTGGAGCGGCAGCGGCCGGAATTGGTGGTGAGCTCTTTCCCTCTGGCTGCAACGCCTGGCCGCAGCTGGCTGGCCAGTGTGGAGCCGCGAGATGCCGATCAAACATTAGGCTATAACCAGGTAGTATTAGACCCGGTCAGCGCTGAAATCAGAGGCCAGCGCCAGTGGGGGGCGGTTTCTCTGGCTAGGCCCAACCTTGTGTCGTTTGTGTACAAACTCCACTACAGCCTGCATCTGCCCAGCATCTGGGGTTTTGAGCCGGGGGTGATCTTGATGGGGGCGCTGGCCATCGTCTGGTGTATTGATAGTCTCATCGCTCTGTGGATCTCCTTTCCCAACCGCCAACACTGGCGCAAGTCGCTGCGCTTTCGGCTTCAGCAGGGCAGCCATAAACGCGTTTTCGATCTGCATCGCTCCGGCGGTGTGTGGTTTTTTCCATTGCTGCTGGTCATTGCGTTCACCTCAGTTGCAATGAACTTGCGCAATGAGCTGGTGCGACCGCTGGTGAGTCTATTCTCCCCCCTCACGCCGACACCGTTTGAAACCCGATCCCCTGGGGCGCAGGCCAGAGTTGCCGCCGTATCTCGGCAGGAGATAGTGCAAACAGCTCAGGCCAAGGCTGTACAGTTGGGTATAGAGCGCCCCTTAGGGAGCATGTTTTATTCATCGGCCTATGGCATCTATGGCGTGAGTTTTTTTGCGTCTGACATGGACGAGGGTGGTTTGGGCAAGCCTTGGCTCTACTTTGATGGCGCGAGCGGCGACTATATCAGCGCGCATATTCCCGGTCAGGGCAGTGCAGGCGACATCTTTATGCAGGCGCAATTTCCTTTGCATTCTGGGCGCGTGCTGGGGTTTGCAGGCCGTGTGTTGGTGTCAGCAGTGGGGCTATTGGTGGCGCTCTTGTCGGTTACCGGGGTGATTATTTGGGCGCGCAAGCGGCGCGCGCGGCGCGGAGGAACATCAACCTCTCGCTGCCTGCACAACTGGCGGCGGCGCGGCTTGGCGCCAGTTGTGCACCAGGCTGCAGGCCAGCAGGAGCTTGCCGGTGCCGACCGACTCTAGCCTCGGTTGGCACTGGTTTTTAGGCAGAGGCTGCTCGGTTCGGCCTCCCTGTGCAGGTATTTTGCTTTGCCAGTTATAAGACGCTACATTGTCGCACCCTTAATCAAGCCCCGAATGCTCACCCGCCATGCAGACACCGCCCGTTTCGCTTGAATTAGAACCCTATATACCCACCAGCTGGCGCCAATTGCAGCGGCAGATTGAAAACCTGGCCCAGTTTGGCGGCGCCGTACAGGTGATTACCGGCGCAGAAGGCGCCGGCAAGAGCACCTTTTTAGAGGATCTTTTGCAGCAGGCCAGCACCCAACAGGGCTGGGAAATTTGGCAAGTGGGCGATGAAACCTGGCCGGGCCAGTCCCTGCAAAAGCTGCTGGAGGCCTTGGGTTTACCGGTGGTGGCGGAGCAGTCGGTGGGGGAATCCATGGTGGCGCTGCGCAAATACAACCAGAATCTGCAGCGGCAAAAGCGCCGAGTTGTGGTGGCGGTGGACAATGCCGACCTACTCAGCGACGCCACTCTGTCCGGTGTTGTCAGTGTATTGCAGGGCGGTGCGGAGGAGGGGTTCGGCCTGCATCTGGTGATGTTCGCCCGCGAAAGCCTGGCCGATCGGCTCGATGCTCTGCAGCTGATTGATGTCAGTGTGTACGACTTCGTGTTGCCCTGTTTGAGTTTGCAGGAACTCACCGAGTTGTTAAACGGTGAATATCAGGATTTAAGTACCCGAGAATCGGTGCGCCCCCTGTCGGCGGATGCACTGCACGATATTTGGTTAGAAAGCCAAGGGTTGCCCGGTGTGGCACTGACCCTGGCAAGAGAGGCATGGGCTTTATCTATGGGCGATGAAAAACGGTTTTCCCTGCGGGGTTTACCTCTAGTGCATATCTTATTGGTGTTGGTGTTAATTAGTGTGTTGGTGTGGGCGATATGGATGCGGGAAAAACCCAGCGAAAGCGCGCCCACCATCACCCAGGAAACCAGCCTGCAATCCATCAACAATAAACCGCTTACCATCGAGATGAAGCAGGTTAACCCCGGCGAGTCCAGCGAACCGGTCAAGTTGCCTAGCCCCGCCGTGGATGCCGCTCAATCACCCCAGCAGGTGCTCAATAACTACACCGCTGCCCAAACGGCTCCTGCCGACAGCGCTCCGGTGGCACAACCTGTAAATCCGCCGGTGGCCGAGGTTAAACCGGCAGAGCCAGCGGTTTCGGTCAAGCCTGAGGTGGTAAAAGAGGCTAAGCCAGAAGTAGTCAAAGAAGTGAAGCCTGAGCCGGTAAAAGAAACTAAACCCGCAGCCAAGCCTGCAGAGACCAAAGCGGCCGAAGCGCCCAAGGCTGATCCAGCAAAAGTGACTAAACCTGCCGATGAAGCTGCTAAACCCGTTGAGAATAAGGCGGCGAAGGTAGATGAAAAGCCCAAAATGAAGCAGGAAAAAACCGCCGATGCCCCAGTGGGTATCGCCGCCAGCAGTAAAAAACTCAGCAAAATGGACGAAAACGCCTACGTGCTGCAAATCATGGTGACCAATTCGTCCAAAAAAGTTGAAGATATTCTGGCCGGAGCACCCAATAAAAAGGATTTAGCCGCCTATAAAACGGTTCGAGACGGCAAAGAAGTCTTCATAGTGGTGGAGGGCGAGTACCCCAATGCCAACGCCGCTGCCTCAGCAGCAAAAAATCTGCCCAGCATGCAACAGAGCGCTAAGCCTTGGCCGAAAAAAGTCGGCCTGATTCATGCTGAAATAAAGTCGCCTTAAGCAGAATACCTAGCCTTCTTGGCGGGATTCACCACCTGAGGCGAACCTTGCCAATAACTGAACGAGCAGTTAACATTCTGCGCCCATTTATTAGGCAAGCCCCTTTATTAGGGGCTTTTTTGTCTGTCTGCCGCCCGGAAATTTCATAAGTTTTTGTTTTAAAAGATTTTTTGAAAAACTGGTCGGACAGCCATAACCCTCTGTCGCGAAGTGAAACAGCCTATGAGTACTGGTCTTTACCGGTTAGATGAGTTTAAAGATAACTGTGGTTTTGGTTTGATTGCCCATTTAAAGGGCAAACCCAGTCATAAACTCCTAGCTACGGGCATCGAAGCCCTCACCTGCATGACTCACCGGGGTGGGATCGCAGCAGACGGTAAAACCGGCGACGGCTGTGGCCTGTTGATTCAAAAACCCGATAGCTTCCTGCGCGCCGTAGCCGCAGAGCAGGGTTTTGCGCTGGCTTCTCTGTACGCGGTCGGCTCGATTATGCTCAGCCGCGACCCAGTGCTGGCCAACGCCGCTCGCGCCGTGGTTGCCGAGGAGCTTGCCGCTGTAGGTTTAGGCCAACTGGCCTGGCGCCAGCTGCCTACCGACTCCAGCTGCTTAGGCCCTATTGCGCTTGAGAGCCTGCCGGACTTCTATCATTTATTGGTCAATGCCCAGGGCGAGGCCGAGGCTCAGTTTGAGTCCAAACTGTTTATCGCCCGCCGCAAAATCGAAAAACGCTTAACAAGCGATAGCGCCTTTTACGTGGCGAGCCTGAGCAGTCAGGTGCTGTCCTATAAAGGCTTGATGATGCCCGTGGACTTGCCGCAGTTTTTCTCGGACCTGGCCGATCCGCGCCTGGAAACCGCCATCTGTGTATTCCACCAGCGCTTCTCCACCAACACCTTGCCCCGCTGGCCGCTGGCTCAGCCGTTCCGCCTGTTGGCCCACAATGGTGAAATCAACACCATCGTCGGCAACCGCAACTGGTCCCAGGCGCGCACCAACAAATTCCAGAGCGAGTTATTGCCCGAACTTGCGTCTATCTCGCCGCTGGTCAACCGCACCGGCTCGGATTCCTCCAGCCTGGATAACATGCTCGAAGTGCTGCTGACCGGCGGCATGGAGTTGCACCGCGCCATACGTATGCTGGTGCCACCGGCCTGGCAGAACATGGAGACCATGGATCAGGACCTTAAGGCCTTCTATGAATTTAACTCCATGCACATTGAACCCTGGGATGGCCCGGCGGGTTTGGTGATTACCGATGGCCGCTACGCGGTCTGTACGCTCGATCGCAACGGCTTGCGCCCCTCCCGTTGGGTAATCACCAACGACGACATCATCACCGTCGCCTCTGAAGTCGGTGTGTACAGCTACGCCCCTGAAGATGTAGTGGCCAAAGGCCGTTTAGGGCCAGGGCAGATCATGTCCGTGGATACCCAAACCGGTCAGTTAATGCACACCGAGGACATCGACAACCAGCTTAAATCCACCCAGCCCTATTTAAAGTGGCTCAAAGAGCGCGCCCTGCGCATTGAAGCCAGCCTGGATGTGGATCTGCCGGAGACGGCTCTGACGGCTGAAGAAATCAAAACCTACATGAAGATGCACCTGGTCTCGTTTGAAGAGTGCGACCAGGTAATTCGCCCTATGGCCGAAAGCGGCCAGGAGTCGGTGGGTTCCATGGGAGACGATACCCCCATGGCGGTTTTGTCACAAAAAGTGCGGCCGTTTTACGACTTTTTCCGCCAGCAGTTTGCTCAGGTGACCAACCCACCCATCGACCCTCTGCGCGAAGCCATAGTCATGTCCCTAGAGACTTGCCTGGGCCGCGAGCTGTCGGTGTTTGCCGAAACCGCCGAGCATGCCGAGCGGGTGATTTTGTCCAGCCCTGTGTTGACGCCCGCTAAATTTCGCAAGCTGCTTGCGGTTGATAGCAAACGCATCAACCCCAAAACCTTCAAGCTGCATTACAACCCAGATGAGAAGACGCTCAAGCAAGCCGTCAACGACCTGGTTGAAGAGGCCGTTGTGGCCGTTAAAGAGGGTTATATCACCCTGGTGCTGAGCGACTTTGGCGTGCAGCAGGGCCTTCTGCCCATCCACGCGCTCTTGGCCACCGGTGCTGTGCATCAGCGCTTGACCCAAGACAGTCTGCGCTGCGACGCCAACCTGGTGATTGAAACTGCCACCGCCCGCGACCCACACCATGTGGCCGCGCTGATTGGCTTTGGCGCCACGGCTGTATATCCCTATCTGAGCTACTACGTCATCAACCACTTGGTGGAGACGGGCGACCTGTTAGTGGACATCAGCACTGCCTATAAGAACTACCACAAGAGTATCGACAAAGGCCTTTTGAAGATCATCTCGAAAATGGGTATTTCCACCGTGGCCTCCTATCGCGGCGCCCAGTTGTTTGAGGCCATCGGCCTTGACGACGAGGTGGTGAACACCTGTTTTGCCGGCACACCCAGCCGCATCCAGGGTGCAGGCTTCGCCGATTTAGAAGCCGACCAAAAAGCCTTGGCCGCCGACGCTTTTAGAGCGCGCAAACCCATCACTGCTGGCGGCTTGCTCAAATACGTACACGGCCAGGAATACCACGCTTACAACCCCGACGTAGTGCAGACCCTGCACCGCGCCGTGCAGTCTGGCGACTACGCCGCCTGGCGCGATTACGCCGCCGTGGTGAACAACCGCCCCGTGGCCACATTGCGCGATATGTTCAAACTTAAAGACGGCATCCAGCCCATTCCACTCGCCGAAGTGGAGCCGGTGGAAAACCTCTTCAAAAGTTTTGACTCAGCGGGTATGTCTCTAGGCGCGCTCTCCCCTGAGGCTCACGAGGCTTTGGCTGAAGCCATGAACCGCTTAGGCGGGCGCTCCAACTCCGGTGAAGGCGGTGAGGATCCGGCTCGGTACGGCACCCTCAAGAGCTCTAAAATCAAACAGGTGGCTTCGGGCCGTTTTGGAGTAACGCCTGCTTATCTGGTCAACGCTGAAGTACTGCAAATTAAAGTGGCCCAGGGCGCCAAACCCGGCGAGGGCGGCCAGCTGCCCGGCGGCAAGGTGAACGAACTGATCGCGCGCCTGCGTTACTCAGTGCCCGGCGTTACCCTAATTTCGCCGCCGCCCCACCACGATATTTATTCGATTGAAGACCTAGCCCAGCTGATCTTCGACTTGAAACAGGTGAACCCGCAGGCGCTTATCTCGGTGAAACTGGTATCGCGCCCAGGCGTTGGCACCATCGCCGCTGGTGTGGCTAAGGCCTATGCGGATTTAATTACCATTTCCGGCTACGACGGCGGCACCGCCGCAAGCCCGCTCACCTCGATTAAATATGCCGGTTCTCCCTGGGAGCTAGGCTTGTCCGAAACCCACCAAACCCTCTGCGCCAATGACCTGCGCGGCAAGGTGCGAGTGCAGACCGACGGCGGCCTCAAAACCGGCTTGGACGTAGTGAAAGCCGCCATCCTCGGCGCCGAAAGTTTTGGTTTCGGCACTGCCCCTATGGTGGCCCTAGGCTGTAAATACCTGCGCATCTGCCACTTGAATAACTGCGCCACGGGTGTTGCCACCCAGCAGGACAAACTGCGTAAAGACCACTACATAGGCACCGTTGAGATGGTTATGAACTTCTTCCGCTTCGCGGCGGAAGAGACCCGTGAGTGGATGGCCCGCTTAGGTGTGCGCAGCTTAAAAGAGTTGATCGGTCGAGTGGATTTACTCGAAGTGATTGAAGGGCAGACTGAGCGCCAGAGCAAACTGGATATGTCGCCTATTCTCTACAGTGACGATCTGATTAAGAGCAAACCCCAGTACTGCCAGGTGGCGCGCAACGAACCCTTCGACCAAGGCCTGCTGGCCGAGCGCATAGTGGCGGATGTTACTGCGGCTATTGAAGGCAAAACCGGCGGCAGCTGGGATTACAGCATCACCAACTGCGACCGCTCCATCGGCGCGCGGGTGAGCGGCGAAATCGCTAAACGCCACGGCAACCTGGGCATGGACGCAGCCCCAATTCGCCTCAATTTTATCGGTGTGGCCGGCCAGAGCTTTGGCGTTTGGAACGCAGGCGGCCTGGAGATGTACCTAGAGGGCGATGCCAACGACTATGTGGGCAAAGGCATGGCTGGCGGCAAGTTGGTGATTCGCCCGCCGCGCAACTCGCGCTTTGTGGCGCATGAAACCTCCATCGTTGGCAATACCTGTTTATACGGTGCCACGGGCGGTAAGTTATTCGCAGCGGGCGGCGCGGGTGAGCGCTTTGCCGTGCGCAACTCCGGTGCCCATGCGGTGGTGGAAGGGGCAGGCGATCACTGCTGTGAATACATGACCGGCGGTGTGGTGACTGTGCTTGGCCCCACAGGTGTGAACTTCGGCGCGGGTATGACCGGCGGTTTTGCCTATGTGTTGGATGAAGAAAACACCTTTGTGGATCGCTACAACCACGAACTGGTGGACATCACCCGCGTGAATACTGAGCAGCTTGAGGCCCACCGCAACCATCTGCGCGGTGTGATTAAGGAGTTTGCCAGCGAGACGCAAAGCCCATGGGCGGCGCAGATTCTCGATAACTTTGATCAATACATCGGCAAGTTCTGGCTGGTGAAACCCAAGGCGGCGAGCATCGCCAGTTTATTAACGAGCTTCCGCAAGCGCGGCGAATAGTCGTCCGCAGCTGGGTGAATAACGAGATTTGGTATTTATGGCTGAGCGTTTAAACAACGATTTTCAATTCCTAGATGTGGGCCGCCAAGATCCTAATAAAAAGGATTTGGCGGTGCGCAAGTCCCAGTTTGTGGAAATCTATCAACCCTTCACCGAACCCCAGGTGCAAAGCCAGGCACATCGCTGCTTGGCCTGTGGTAACCCCTATTGCGAATGGAAGTGCCCAGTGCACAACTACATTCCCAACTGGTTAAAGCTGGTCTCCGAGGGCAACCTGTTTGAAGCGGCCGATCTGGCCCATCAGACCAACTCCTTGCCTGAAGTCTGCGGCCGCGTGTGCCCACAAGATCGCCTGTGTGAAGGCGCCTGTACGCTCAATGACGGCTTTGGCGCGGTCACCATCGGCAATGCCGAGAAATACATCACCGACACCGCCTTTGCCATGGGCTGGAAGCCGGATATGTCCAAGGTGGTATGGACCGATAAAAAAGTCGCCATTATCGGCGCAGGGCCTGCGGGCTTAGGCTGCGCCGATGTTCTCGTGCGCAACGGTGTAAAACCCGTGGTGTTTGATCGCTACCCCGAGATCGGCGGCCTGCTCACCTTTGGTATTCCCGAATTTAAACTCGAAAAATCCGTGATGCGCCGTCGCCGCGAAGTGTTTCAGGAGATGGGCGTTGAGTTTCACCTCAACACGGAAATCGGCAAAGACATCAGCATTGATGAGCTGCTGCGCGACTACGACGCCGTATTTATGGGCATGGGCACCTACACCTACATGAAAGGTGGTTTCCCCGGCGAAGACCTACCCGGCGTTTACGACGCCCTGCCGTTCTTGGTTTCCAACGTAAATCGCAATCTCGGTTTTGAAAAAGACCCGGCTGATTTCATCAGCGTGAAAGGCAAGCGGGTAGTTGTGTTAGGCGGCGGCGATACAGCCATGGACTGTAACCGCACCTCCATTCGGCAGGGCGCTACTAGCGTAACCTGTGCCTACCGCCGCGACGAAGAAAACATGCCCGGCTCGCGCCGCGAAGTGCAGAACGCACGGGAAGAAGGCGTAACCTTTTTATTCAACCGCCAACCCATCGCTATTGTGGGCGACGGCAAGGTTGAAGGTGTTAAGGTGGTAACTACCGCCCTGGGCGCCCCTGATGAGCGCGGACGCCGCACGCCAGAACCTATTCCCGGCAGCGAAGAAATACTGCCCGCTGATCTAGTGTTGGTCGCCTTCGGCTTTAAACCCAACCCAGCGCCTTGGTTTGCCGAGCACGGCATCACCACCAACGCCTGGGGCGGTGTAGAAGCGCCCGAGACGCAGACTTACAAGTTCCAAACCACAAACCCGAAGGTGTTTGCCGGTGGTGATATGGTGCGCGGCTCGGATCTAGTGGTTACCGCTATCTGGGAAGGCCGGGAGGCCGCCAGCGGTATTTTGGACTATCTTCAGGTTTAACACCTGCGCTTGGCGCGGCCTGATCACCAAGGCCGCGCTAAAATATGAAACTGCGCCCTGAGTCCCTGACACTATAATCATTCCGTGTTAGTGTGCAGTTGCCAATGGGCGAGGGTGCGCTGTTTCAATTGTTGGCCTGCTGCCACACCTATTATCAGAATAAAAAATATCAGAACAAACAGCCGTTGGCTGCGGTCAGTTGCATCCACGCGGAGCCATTTGGGTTCCAAGCCATAATAATTAGTCTATCGACAGCTACAGGCTGAATCGATGTTTTACCCCAGGCGCTGCCGGGTACTGAGAGTCACTATGAGTTCACTGCACAACGACCGGTTTTTGCGCGCCTTGTTGCGTCAGCCAGTTGATCGTACCCCGGTTTGGATGATGCGCCAGGCGGGTCGTTACCTGCCCGAATACCGCGCTAGCCGAGCTAAGGCCGGCAATTTTATGGGGCTGTGTATGAACCCCGAGCTCGCCTGCGAAGTGACCCTGCAACCCCTTGAGCGCTACGCCCTCGATGCGGCTATTTTATTTTCCGACATACTCACCATCCCTGACGCCATGGGGCTGGGCCTGTATTTTGGCGAAGGTGAGGGGCCTAAGTTTAAAAAAGCCCTGATTAGCGCCGCCGATATCGAGGCATTGCCGATCGTCAATACCGAGCGTGATCTAAGCTACGTACTCGATGCTGTGCGCCTTATTCGCCGCGAATTAAATGGCCGCGTGCCTTTGATCGGTTTCTCCGGCAGCCCTTGGACGCTGGCCACCTATATGCTAGAAGGCGGCTCCAGCAAGGATTTTCGCCGCTCTAAAACCTTGTTATACAACCAGCCCGAAGTCATGCACCTATTGTTGGATAAGCTGGTGGCTTCTGTAATCGATTATCTCAATGCACAGATTCGCGCCGGTGCCCAGGCAGTACAGATTTTTGATACATGGGGCGGCGCGCTGTCTGCGGTGGCTTATCAAGAATTTTCGTTAAATCCCATGCAGCGCATAGTCGATGGGTTGATTAAAGAACACGACGGGCGCCAGGTGCCGGTGATTCTATTTACTAAGGGCGGTGGCCTGTGGCTGGAATCCATGGCGGATACCGGCGCTTCTGCTCTGGGGCTGGATTGGACTTGCGACATAGGTGCGGCCCGCCAGCGGGTAGGTCATAAGGTTGCCCTGCAGGGCAATATGGACCCTGGCATTTTATATGCCTCCCCAGCACGTATTCGCGAGGAAGTAGCGGCTATTCTCAAATCTTATGGGCGCGGCACTGGCCATGTATTTAACCTGGGGCACGGCATCACACCCGAAGTAGATCCGGCCCACGCCGGGGCGTTTATCTCGGCCGTGAACGAGTTGTCAGCTGTTTATCATGATGTGATTTAAGGCTGGGTTTATCAGCCGCTAAACGAGTTGCGAATGGGGGCTTAAGCTGGGCAATCCAACCCAGTAGCAAAAATAGTTTGGGGCAGTTCCCAAATATCAAATCCTTTTATGTTGGTTGTATTTTATTCAAATTGGCTGGTTTATAATCACGTTTGCAACTGATCTAAACTATCTAGCGAGAGGGGGTTAACTTGGGTATTAAGCAAATTAAGATCGATGTTAATGAACTGACCCTCGGTATGTTTGTATCGGGCCTTGATAGACCTTGGACGCAAACCCCATTTCCCCTGCAGGGGTTCTATATCAACACGCTTGAAGAAATCCAGCTGTTGAAAGTGCACTGTAACCACGCCTTTATCGATATAGCCAAAGGCCCAGGGCCGGTTAAAACCAACCTGCGCACCCTGAGTAATCCCGGCAGCGGCAGCAGTGCCCCCAAGTCTTCTAACAAAATTAAGGTCACTGACGTAGCGCCCATCAAGGTGCAGCACAATCAATATCCCGTAGTGGAGAGCCTCGGGCGAGAAATTGTCCGCGCCCGTGAACTACATCAGCAGGTATACGCCGCCATTGGCGAAGTAATGCGCCAGGTGGGCTCGGGCAATGAACTGCCGATTCAAGAGACCAAACGCACTGCCAGCGCCATGGTAGATAGCGTGCTGCGCAGCCCCGATGCATTTACCTGGCTAAGCCGGGTCAAAGAAAAAGACGAATACACCTACAGCCACGCTGTGCGTTGTGCCGTCTGGGGTATTTTATTCGGCCGCCATATCGGGCTGCCCAAGGTTGACCTGGACGTATTGGCGCTGGGGCTGTTGCTAAAAGATTTAGGTAAAACTCGCCTGCCACTGGAATTGTTGGAGAAACAAAATCGCAGTGCCGCCGAACAGGCCGCCTATGAGAAGTTTGTGGATTTCGGCGTAGAGATTTTGCGCGAGCTGCCCGATATCAAACCACGGGTAACCTCAGTGGTGAAAACCCACTGTGAGCGCTTGAATGGCACCGGTTTCCCTGAGCAGTTGCGTGGCGACAAAATCCCTCTGTTGGGCAAAATTGCCGGTATAGTCACCTTCTACGATGAGACCACTACACCGCGCGGTGAAAATCGCACCTACTCTCCTTCTAAAGCCGTTGGGCGGCTTTATGAGGTGCGCGATGAATTGTTCCAATCGGACTTAGTGGTGGAGTTTATCCGCGCGATTGGCCTTTACCCCACAGGCACGCTGGTGGAATTAAACACCGGTGAGGTGGCGGTGGTTGTAGAACAAAATTTCGAGCGCCGCTTAAAACCCAAAATTATGGTTGTGCTCGATACCCTGAAAAAACCGCTCTCCGAGCCGGTATTTATAGATCTAGCCCTGGATGAAAAAAACAAACAGGCCAAGTTGGATGCAGGCAAAATAACACCCGCTGAGGTGGAGCGTATTGAGATTGCTCAGGATCTCGACCCAAGCAGTTATGACCTTGATATAAACCTCATTCGCGATATCTACCTAAGACGGCAGTCTTCGCCCAATAAAGGCTTTTTATCCTTTTTGAAGGGCAACCGAGCCCTAGCAGGCATTTTTGGCGGGCGCGACTAAATCGGGTTCAGGCTTCATATCTCATCAAGCGTGCAAGCCTTATTACAGGCAACTTTAGGTGTGCAGACATTGGCCTACACACCTAATTGTGGCTGCCTGAATTCCTCTTCAACCCTTAAGCAAACCCATTGGGGTTTTGGTGCTGCCAGCGCCAGGCGTCTGTCACCATGCGATTTAAATCGTACTCTGCTCGCCACTGAAGCTCAGCGGCCGCAAGGGCGGGGTCGGCATAACACTCGGCAATATCACCGGGGCGGCGCGGCACAATCTCATAGGGAATTTTTTGCCCTGAGGCTTTGGCAAAGGCTTCTACTACTTCAAGTACACTAAAACCTCGCCCAGTGCCTAGGTTCCACACATAAGCGCCCGGTGGGTTGCCGGTTAAGCGATTAAGCGCCGCTAAGTGGCCGCGAGCTAAATCCACCACATGAATATAATCGCGCACCCCTGTGCCATCGGGTGTCGGGTAGTCGTTGCCGAATACACGCAGGCGGGGCAGGGTGCCTACAGCGACCTGTGCCACATAAGGCAGCAAATTATTCGGAATACCCTTGGGGTCTTCGCCAATCGTGCCACTTTCGTGTGCACCTATGGGATTAAAATAGCGCAAAAGGGCGATTTTTAAGCCATTGTTTGTGCGCTTGGCGAGATCCTGAAGAATTTCCTCCACCATTAATTTGCTACGCCCATAGGGGTTGGTGGCGCCAGTGGGGAAGTTCTCGCGAATGGGCACCGACGCTGGGTCGCCATATACAGTGGCCGAAGAACTAAATGCCAGCACCTGCACGCCGTGGCTCTCCATGACATCTGCCAGCACCAGGGATCCGTACACATTCACACGGTAATAATCGCCGGGTTTTTCGCAGGACTCTCCAACCGCCTTAAGGCCCGCAAAATGAATCACTGCGTCGATGGGCGATTCCTGTTTAAACACCTGGTCCAGCGCGGCTCGATCAGTTACATCGGCTAAATAAAAGGGGATGGTTGTGCCCGTAATGGCTTCTACGCGGGTAAGCGCCTCGCGCTTGGCGTTGGCTAAATTGTCTACAACTACGACCTGGTGGCCTGCTTGTATCAGTTCAATACATGTATGGGAGCCTATGTAACCGGCCCCTCCTGTTACTAAAACCTTCATTGGGATGCTCATTAATGGGGGATGAGGATGTATGAATTATTTCACGGATGCATCACTATAACAAAACCATAGCATGTAACAGCGACCCCAATAAAAGCAGGGTGAAATTGCTCGGGTGCGTGGCGTAGATTTTGAATGGATCACCCTTGTAGCAAGTAATTGCCCCAACCCAAGGCAATTGTGACCGGTTGATTGACATATTCTTGGCAAAAGTGCCGGAATTCGGTTGGGCAGCAATTTTTTGACGGTTCTAAGCATCTTTTTGGGGAATTTTGTCGGCTGAACTATTTCCAAGGTCTATGCTTGGAATAGTCGCCGCACAATCCCTCGCAATTTCGTCATAACTGAGGAGCTCTCTATGACCATTTTTAGTCATTACCGTGAACGTTATGCTTCAACACAAAAAGAAGAATTGAGTATTCAGGAGTATCTTGAGCTCTGTAAATCTGACCCGTCCGTTTATGCCTCTGCGCCCGAGCGCATGCTGTTGGCCATTGGGGAGCCCGAGTTGGTAGACACCGCGCGGGACCCGCGCTTAAGCCGTATTTTTTCTAACAAAATCATTAAACGTTACAAGGCGTTTGAGGATTTTTATGGCATGGATGAGGCCATCGAGCAGATAGTGTCGTTTTTTAAACACGCAGCCCAAGGCTTGGAAGAGAAAAAACAAATTCTCTATTTGTTGGGGCCGGTTGGTGGCGGTAAATCCTCATTGGCGGAAAAATTAAAAGCCCTGATGGAAAAACAACCGATTTATTGTTTAAAAGGTTCCCCGGTTTTTGAATCGCCCTTGGGTTTATTTGACCCCAACGAAGATGGCGTTATTTTGCAGGAGGATTACGGCATTCCTCTGCGTTATTTAAAAAGTGTTATGTCGCCCTGGGCGGTGAAGCGCTTGCATGAATTTGGCGGCGATATCAGCCAATTCAAAGTGGTAAAAATTTACCCCTCCATTCTCGATCAAGTGGCGATTTCCAAAACAGAGCCGGGTGATGAAAACAACCAAGATATTTCTAGCCTAGTGGGCAAGGTTGATATTCGTAAGCTAGAGGAATTCCCCCAGAACGACCCCGACGCTTATAGCTTCTCCGGTGGTCTGTGCCGCGCCAACCAGGGCATCATGGAATTCGTCGAGATGTTTAAGGCGCCGATTAAAGTGCTGCACCCATTATTAACCGCCACTCAAGAGGGTAATTACAACTCTACGGAAGGTTTGGGCGCCATTCCCTTTGATGGGACTATTCTTGCGCACTCCAACGAATCTGAGTGGCAGACCTTCCGCAACAACAAAAATAATGAAGCCTTTATCGACCGGGTTTACATTGTAAAAGTACCCTATTGTTTGCGGGTGTCTGAGGAGATTCACATCTACGAAAAACTCCTGCAAAACAGCTCGTTGCGTAAAGCGCCTTGCGCACCGGATACCTTAAAAATGCTCGCGCAGTTTGCAGTTTTATCGCGCTTAAAAGTGCCAGAGAACTCTAACCTTTTCTCTAAAATGCGCGTGTACGATGGCGAGAATTTAAAAGATACCGATCCAAAAGCTAAATCGCTGCAGGAATATAAAGACGCCGCAGGCGTAGATGAAGGCATGAACGGCTTATCAACACGTTTTGCCTTTAAGATTCTCTCTAAGGTATTTAACTTTGATCCCACAGAGGTGTCCGCCAACCCAGTGCACTTGCTCTATGTGTTAGAGCAACAAATTGAGCAAGAGCAATTCCCGGAAGAGCGCGCTGGGCGTTATTTAGCGTTCTTAAAAGAGTACTTGGCGCCGCGTTATGTGGAGTTTATTGGCAAAGAAATCCAAACAGCTTATCTGGAATCCTACGCAGAGTACGGCCAAAATATTTTTGATCGTTATGTGGTGTATGCTGATTTTTGGATCCAGGATCAAGAGTATCGCGACCCTGAAACCGGCGAAATTTTAAATCGTGCTGCCATCAATGAAGAGTTGGAGAAAATTGAAAAACCGGCCGGTATTAGTAATCCAAAAGACTTCCGCAATGAGATTGTGAATTTTGTACTGCGGGCGCGGGCCAATAACAATGGCAAAAACCCAGTCTGGAACAGCTACGAGAAATTGCGTGTGGTGATTGAGAAGAAGATGTTCTCCAACACTGAAGACTTGTTGCCGGTGATTTCATTTAATACCAAGTCGTCCAAAGAGGATCAGAAAAAACATCAGGATTTTGTGGCGCGCATGGTAGAACGTGGTTACACCGAAAAACAAGTGCGCCTCTTGTCGGAGTGGTACTTGCGTGTGCGCAAATCGCAATAATCTAGACTGGCTGAGTATGTGGGTGCGAGGGAGTGCACCGGGTTTTAATCATTGATCAATGGCTATAACAACAATCGGGGCGACACATGCCCGAACAAAACCACTACAGATTAGGAGAGCTGCGTGAGCTACGTGGTAGATCGCAGGTTAAATGCCAAAAATAAAAGTACGGTCAATCGGCAGCGTTTTTTGGATCGTTATCGCGATCATATAAAAAAGGCGGTGCAACAGGCCGTTGATAAACGCTCAATAAAAGATATTGAATCCGGTGAGCAGATTAGCATTCCGTCGCGGGATATTAGCGAGCCGACGTTTCATCATGGCCAGGGCGGGGTGCGCAATCGTGTATTACCCGGCAATAAAGAATTTGTCTCCGGCGATAAAATTCAACGCCCGGAAAGTGGCGGTGGTTCAGGCAGTGGTAAGGGGGATGCCTCTGATTCGGGCGAAGGGGAAGACGAATTTGTTTTCCAAATCACCCAAGAAGAATTTTTAAACTACATGTTTGAAGATTTGGAATTGCCTAATTTGGTGAAGCGCCAGTTGACAGGCGGCGAAGAATTTAAGTACCACCGAGCGGGTATTGCCAATGAAGGCAACCCAGGCAAAGTGAATATAGTGCGTTCACTGCGGGCAGCGAATGCGCGCCGCATGGCGCTAACCGGCCAAAAACGCAAACAGCTGCGCGCCTTTGAAGAGGAATTGGCTACATTGGTGGGGGAGGACGATCCTCTGGTGGCGGCGCGCCGCAAAGAATTAGAGCAGTTAATTGCTGAGCTTAAATCGCGTATTAAACGTGTGCCCTGGTTGGATGATTTTGACCTTAAATACAATTTGCAGGTGAAGCATCCTGTACCCAGTTCCAAAGCGGTTATGTTTTGTGTCATGGATGTGTCAGGCTCGATGGATCAGGCCACCAAGGATGTGGCTAAACGTTTTTTTCTGTTGTTGTATTTATTTTTACAGCGCAGTTATGGCCACACTGAAGTGGTGTTTATTCGTCATCACACCAGCGCCAAAGAAGTGGATGAGCAGGAGTTTTTTTACAGCCGAGAAACCGGCGGCACTATTGTGTCGAGTGCCTTGCGTTTGATGGATGAAATTATTGATGCGCGCTTCCCGACCTCTGAGTGGAATATTTATTGTGCGCAGGCCTCCGATGGCGACAACTGGAACGACGATTCATCCGTGTGCTACAAAATGTTGGTGGAGCACATAATGCAAAAAGTGCAGTATTTTTCCTACATTGAGATTACCCCGCGCGATCACCAGGCGCTTTGGCGCTCCTATGAACAAGTAGAGGAGAATTTTCCGGATAGTTTTGCTATGCGTCAGATTCAGTCTTTGGCAGATATTTATCCTGTCTTTCGCGATTTGTTTCACAAGAAGGCGGCTTAGCTATGGAAAAAAATCCCATTTCCACCGGTTCGGAATGGAGTTTTGAATTAATTGAGGCCTATGACAGGGCCATTGCCGAAGTGGCGAAGGAATATCGGCTGGATACCTACCCCAATCAGATTGAAATTATAAGCTCTGAACAAATGATGGATGCCTATGCGTCCGTCGGTATGCCGCTGGGCTACAGCCACTGGTCCTACGGCAAGCAATTTTTGAATGTGGAAAAATCCTATAAGCGCGGGCAGATGGGCCTGGCCTATGAGATTGTTATCAATTCTAACCCCTGCATCGCGTATCTCATGGAGGAAAATACCATGATGATGCAGGCGTTGGTGATTGCGCACGCCTGTTACGGGCATAACTCCTTTTTTAAGGGTAATTATTTATTTCGCGCTTGGACGGATGCCTCGTCAATTATCGATTATTTGGTGTTTGCGAAGAATTATATTTCTCAATGCGAAGAAAAACACGGTGTGGCTGCTGTGGAGGCCATTTTAGATTCGTGCCACGCGATTATGAATTATGGTGTGGATCGTTATAAACGCCCTTATCCGCTGTCTGCACATATGGAGCAGGCGCGGCAAAAAGAGCGCGAGGAGTATTTGCAGCGCCAGGTGAATGATTTGTGGCGCACTATTCCCGCTGATGAACAAAAGAAAAATCAGCAGAAGCAATTTCGTTTTCCCGACGAGCCGCAGGAAAACTTGTTGTACTTTTTTGAAAAACACGCGCCGCTACTGGAGCCCTGGCAGCGGGAAGTGGTGCGCATAGTGCGCAAAATTGCCCAGTATTTTTATCCGCAGCGGCAAACCCAGGTGATGAATGAGGGTTGGGCAACCTTTTGGCACTACACGCTGATTAACACTCTGTTTGAGCGCGGCCTGGTGACTGAAGGTTTTATGCTGGAATTTATGCAGTCCCATACCAGCGTTATCTACCAGCCGCCTTATCACGCTAAGTATTACAACGGCATTAATCCCTATGCTTTAGGGTTTGCCATGATGCAGGATATTCGCCGCATTTGTGAGCACCCTACCGATGAGGATCGCCAGTGGTTTCCCGATATTGCCGGTAGCGATTGGATTGCCACTTTAGATTTTGCTATGCGTAATTTTAAAGATGAGAGTTTTATACTGCAGTTTTTATCGCCCAAGGTTATGCGTGATTTAAAGCTATTTTGTATTTTGGATGATGACCGCAATAGCACTATAGACGTGACCGCTATTCACAATGATTCTGGTTACAAGGCAGTGCGAGAGGCGTTATCGGCCCAGTACAATTTGGGCAATCGCGAGCCGAATATTCAGGTGTACAGTGTGGATGTACGTGGCGATCGCTCTTTAACCTTGCAGCATATCCAGCACAATCGCCAGCCGCTGGATGCGTCCGCTCAAGAGGTGTTAAAACATATTCACCGCTTGTGGGGGTTTGACGTGCGGCTGGATTCTATGTGTGATGGCGAAATTGCGCAGAGTTTTCGCTGTTCCTCAAGTCTTGCTGAGCCTGTGTAATTCGATAACTAGGTATTAAACCGTTTATAATCTATTAGGCACGCTAGTAATAGCGTGCCTTTTTTATGTGTGGCCTGAGAGAGTGCTATGGAAAAAATTTTATTGATTACAGGCGGTGCAGTTGGAATCGGTGCTGCAATTGCATTGCAGGCAGCTGAGGGAGGCTTTGCAATTTGTGTTAATTATAATTCTAGCTGGCAGGCAGCTGAAACTTTGTGCGAACGTATTTCGGCGCTCGGGGCGCGAATTATTGCAGTTAGAGCTGATGTCAGCGTGGAGCGGGATGTGCTGCGGTTGTTTAATGAAGTAGATGCTCAGTTGGGCCTGGTTACTCACTTGGTTAATAACGCAGGTGTTATCGCACCCATAAAAAAATTCGATGCCACGACCATTGAGGATTTACAGCGGGTTTTTGCGGTAAACGTATTTGGCAGTTTTTTGTGCGCGCGCGAAGCGGTTAAGCGTATGTGTACGCTCAGCGGCGGTAAGGGAGGAGCAATAGTAAATATGTCCTCTGCGGCTTCTCGAATTGGCTCACCCAATGAATTTATTGAATATGCCGCCTCAAAAGGGGCAATAGATACCTTTACGCTTGGGTTATCAAAGGAGGTGGCAGGCCGAGGCATAAGGGTAAATGCTGTGCGGCCGGGTTTAATTGATACGGACATTCATGCCCACGCCGGGGACGCCTCGCGCGCTGAACGTTTGAAAAGTGCAATTCCTATGCAGCGCGTTGGTTTGGCCTGTGAGGTGGCAGAGGCTGTAATGTGGTTATTGAGCGACAGTGCAGCTTATGTAACGGGGACAACACTTGATGTGGCGGGTGGGCGTTAATCTGTACCTGCTGCGAAATTATTAAGCCTCTGATTAACAGCTTATTGAAATACTGCTTTGCGTCGCCGCCAACCTATTTCAACAAGCTGTTAATGCGTGCAGGGGCGTTGTGCACAATAGACTTTCTATAACTGAATAAAATGCTCGCGGTAATACCGCAGCTCCGCCACCGAATCGCGAATATCATCCAGTGCCAAATGGCTGCCTTTTTTCGTTAAGCCTTTGCTGATGTCTGGTTTCCAGCGTTTGGCGAGTTCCTTTAGGGTGGAAACATCTAAATTGCGGTAGGAGAAAAAGGCTTCTAGCTGCGGCATGTAATGAGCTAAAAAGCGGCGGTCTTGGCAGATGGAATTGCCACACATGGGGCTTTTTCCGGCCGGTACCCACTGCTGTAAAAATTCCACCGTGGCCTGTTCTGCCTGGGCTGTTGTGGTGGTGCTATCGAGTATTCGCTGCACCAGGCCCGAGCCGCCGTGTTGTTGGGTGTTCCAGGCATCCATGGCGGCGAGGGTTTTGGGGTGTTGGTTGATGGCGAACACCGGCCCTTCAGCGAGTATGTTGAGGTCTTTATCGGTGACCAGGGTGGCGATCTCAATGATTACGTCCGCCTCTGGGTTGAGGCCGGTCATTTCTAAATCGATCCAAATTAAATGGCTATCGCTGGGCGATGGTTGCGGCATGGGGTTCTCCTGGAGGGATTTTTCTCTACAATGGCGCAAGTTTAGCGTCTCTCTCCTGGGGGGCGCCTCTTTTTATTTGGAATTTCATGTCTAAACGCCGCCTCAGCCTGCAACAAACTCGCCGCATCGCCCAGCAAAATCACCAGGGAGTAGAGAGTGACTTGGCCGGTTGCGAGGGCTTGGTGGTTTCGCCTCTGCGCCAGCAGGCTGAAATAGAAGACTGCGTTACTGGTGAGCGCACTCGCTGCCATCTGCGCGCCAACCTGCCGCCCTTAACGGTTGGCGATCGGGTGATCTGGCAGCCCGGCTCGCCCACGGGCGTGGTGCTTGCGTTAAAGCCGCGCCGCAATTGCATTCAAAGGCCTGACAGCTTCGGCAATTTAAAACTCGTTGCCGCCAATGTGGATAACGCGCTTATTGTGCTGGCCCCTGAGCCGGTGGCGCACGCCAATTTGATTGACCGCTACTTGGTTGCGCTGCACGCGCTGGATATTCGACCTGTCTTGGTGTTGAACAAAAGTGATCTATTAGTGCCCGGCCACGACATGCTTATGCTGTTGGCAGGTTACGAGGCTTTGGGGTACGCCTGCTTAAGAGTGAGCGCTCAAACCCCGGCCAGCCTTACACCTTTGCAGGCAATTTTGGCGGAGGGCACCAATATTTTGGTGGGGCAGTCGGGGGTGGGTAAGTCCTCCCTGCTGCAGGCTTTACTGCCAGATGAAGCGATTAAAATTGGTGAGCTTTCCGAAGGGGTGGCCAAAGGGCGCCATACCACCACTCATGCGCGTTTGTATCATTTTGCCGGGGGTGGCGAATGCATTGATTCGCCGGGTATTCGCGAATTTGGTCTGGGACATTTGAGCGCCGAGCAGGTGGCGCAGGGCTTTGTGGAATTTGAGGACTTTTTAGGCCGCTGCAAATTTCGCAATTGTACCCACCAGGAGGACCCCGGCTGCGCGTTGATTCGCGCCCGTGAGGAGGGAGCTATCAGCCCGGAGCGCTTTACTAGTTATCAGCAAATTTTGGCCAGCCAAAGTTTGACCACACCTAAGACATCCACACCATGAGTCTATCCCCCATGACTACTCCAGCCCCTTTCGCCCGCTGGGTGCTTGAACCGGCCCAGGCTCAGGCTTTACCCGCCGAGACGCTGATTCTAGATTGCTCCAGCCAGGCCCAATACGAAGCGGGCCACTGGCCGGGCGCTATTTGGTTGCCGCCGCAGTTTTTGCTCAGTGGTACCGGGCCTGTGCCGGGCAAGGCGCCGCAGCTGAATGAGCTCAACCGTTTGTTTGACCTGCTGGGGCTCTATGCCGAGCGGCCGGTCTTGGTGATGGACGATGAGGGTGGTGGTTGGGCCGGGCGCTTGGTGTGGACGTTAGATTTACTTGGGCACGCTCCGGTGTATTACCTCAATGGCGGTATTCGGGCCTGTTTGAGCGACGGCATACCCTTAGAGCAGACCATCAATCAGCCTTCCGAGACCTCACCGCAACCGCGCCAGTTACACTCTGACTGCCGGGTGGAGCTGGAGCAACTCCTAAGCCGCTACCTGCGCAGCCAAATTTGGGATGCTCGCAGCCTGGGGGAGTATCAAGGCTGGACGCGCGCCTCACTGTACCCTGGTCATATACCCGGCGCCCGCCATTTGGAGTGGTCCGAGTTGTACGACCCTGCGCGGGGTTATCGCATTCGCCAAAACGCCTTGCAATTAATAGTAGAGGCAGGGCTGGATCCAACCCAACCCATCATTACGCATTGTCAGGCTCATCATCGCTCAGGGTTTAGTTACCTGGTGGGCAAGGCCCTCGGCCTTACCATCGCCGCCTATGACGGCGGCTGGGCTGAATGGGGTAATCAAGCGGACACCCCCAAAGCCCTGGCCGACGATTTCACTGCTTAACTCTCGCCATTTTTAAAGTACTCACTGGATTTTCCACATGCATCCCTATGTGTTTATTGCTGCTCAATACCTAACGCCCCAAGCCCTATTATCCCGCCTGATTGGTGCACTTGCCCGCTGCCCATGGGGCTTTATCAAGAACCCGTTTATCGAGAAGTTTATCGCCCGCTACCAGGTGGATATGAGCCAGGCCTTAGAGGAAAACCCCCGTGCCTACCCTCACTTCAACGCCTTTTTTACCCGCGCCTTAAAGCCTGGCGCACGTGCCCTGTGCGAGGGTTCAGCTGAGATTGCCTGCCCCGCCGATGGGGCCATCAGCCAATTGGGGGCTATTCAAAACGGCCGGATTATCCAAGCCAAAGGCCAGGACTTTAGCCTGCTGGAATTATTAGGTGGCCAGGAGGATTTAGCCGCTGCCTACCAAGACGGTCTGTTTGCCACTGTGTATTTATCGCCGAAGGATTACCACCGTGTGCACATGCCTCTGGGTGGGCAGTTGCAGCGCATGGTGCACATTCCAGGTGATTTGTTTTCCGTTAATGCCGTCACTGCCGAGCATGTGCCGCGTTTATTCGCGCGCAACGAACGGGTGGTATGCCACTTTGTTACCCCAACAGGCCCCATGGCCGTGGTGTTGGTGGGCGCTATGATTGTGGCGAGCATTGAAACGCCATGGGCGGGCCTGGTGGCGCCGACCCGCAAGCAGGTGCGCACCAGCCATTACGGCGCGGCGCCCAGCGTGCAGCTCGCCAAGGGCGACGAGATGGGCCGTTTTTTGCTGGGCTCTACCGCGATTGTATTGTTGCCCAAGGGCCGCGCGCGCTGGCGGGAGGATTTGGTAGCTGGTTCAAAAGTCATGATGGGTGAGGCCATGGGGGAGCTGATACAGGAATAGTGCGGGCGAACCTAAAAGCCTTTTAACTAGTGCGCGGTAAATGCCCTTGGCAACCCAAAGCTATATCGTGGGGCTTTTATGCTGTTGAATTATGTTCGCGCTCTGCCGAACGGCAAGCTGGTGTTGTGGTGTTACCTGCTGTGGTATCTGGTAACTCTGGCCTTTTATTTTGAGCCCAACCCTGGGCTTTGGCTTAATTCGCTGGGTATTAGCCTGGTGATCGGTATAGCGCTGCAGCTGAGCGTGCAGCGCACCAAGGGTGATCTTTGGCAAACGGCGCGCTTATTTATGATGCCGTTTTGTGTGTCGAGTTTTTCCTCCCTCATTAAAAACCAAGGTTTTTATTTGGTTTTTCCACCTCAGCCTGTGCAGCTGGGTACGGCCGTCGCCGTATGTAGCGCTTTTGTGTTGGTTGTGAAGTATCTGCAATGCACCGTGCGCCCGGCGGTACCCTTGGGTAAAAATTCACAGCCCCGCATGTGAATTTTTCACCGCTTCAGCAGGTTGCAAGCCTTAATCTACACAGCATCCGAAGGAATTAATTGGAGCTGTGTCATGCATCAACGTGAAATTTATCGCCTGCAATTTGGTTTAAATGGCAACAAAATAAAACTTGAAACCATCGAGGAGCGCCGCGCGCCGGTTCCCGGTGGCGTACCCCACCCGGCTGAGCCGGTGGCGACGGGCATTATTGGTTTTTGGGTGGACGTATTGGATGCCCGCCAGCAGACTATTTATCGGCAATTTATTAATAAAGGCTTGCCGATTAATGCCGACTTCACCTGCCGAGATTGGAGCCAATTGCGTCGCCGCAAATTTCGCGTCGAGGTGCAAATACCCGTGTTATACAACGCTCACTCCATAGTGTTATTTGAGCAGTATTTAGCTCAGCCGGAAGATCGCCATTTGCAACGGCGCAAACACTTAACCGCGTTTTTGCCACAAAAGGGGGTCTGCTCCCAAGCGGTGTAAATGATTCAGCTGGCTGTGTTACCAGCCTTTGGGGAATGATTTTTTAATTTCGATGTGCCGTTGGTGCAACTCGATATAACCGCCTAAAACGAGTTCTTTCATGATGCGACTGACCATTTCTCGCGAAGCGCCCACCATGTTGGCAATATCCTGGTGGGTGAGTTTCGGGATCATTACGCGGTTATTTTCGCCCGTTAAACGCTCCAGAGTGTGTGCCACGCGGCCATATACATCCAGCAGCGCCATGTCTTTTACATTTTCGGTTAATTGGCGAACCTTACCGGCGAGTTCACAAATCAGTGCGTCGTATAAATCGGGGTTATCGCGCAGGAAGGCTTTGAATGCCTCCCGCGTAATAGAACAAATTTTACTGTCGGCCAGGGTCATCACTGAGGCGGAGCGCGGTTTGTTATCCAGTAGGGATAATTCTCCAAAGCAGTCGCCGTCAGATAAAAAATTCAAAATTAATTGTTTGCCATCGGCGCCATCGGTGTACACGCTCACCAAGCCAGATTCAATAATGTACAGCTGGCCTGCGGTGTCGCCTTCCATAAATAGAATGGTATTTTTCGGGTAGGTGCGATGATTAAAGTGTTGCTCTAATTGAGCTAAGCGCTCGGCGGGGATAGATGAAAATAGCGCAATGGTATTGAGCATGACGTATACCGAAATTAGTGAAGGAAGGGGCCGACTGGTTCTGGTATCGTTCCCTGTTTCACTCGTAATGCGTGCGTGCTCATGCAAGTTGGCCGTGATCCTTGGCAGTGTAACCGTAAAATGCACCTGCTCCTAGTCCTGGGCGGACTGCTTGCGTGCCTACTCTTACCTGCACTGCTGCCCCTGGCAGAACAGCAGGCAGACAAAATGTTATTCACCGCGCGCGGACCTATTGAGCCGCCGTCGGAATTGGCCCTAGTTACCCTCAGTCAGCAGGCGGCTGAAGCACTCGCTCAGCCGCGCCGCTATTTTTCTCGACAGGTACACGCCCAATTAATTAATCAATTAACTGCGGCGGGCGCCGAGTTAATTGTATTTGACGTGGCCTTTAAAGAGCCGCGCAGCGAGGAGGAAGATGCGGCCTTGGAGGCGGCTATAAAATCTTCGCAGCGGGTTGTGTTGTTCGATTATTTAAAACGCTATCAAGTCGAGGGCGGCACTCAATATAGCGGCCAGGGCAAGGCAGACATAGAAGAAATAATTCCGCCTTTAGCGCGTTTTAATCAGGCGGCTCGCGGCACAGGGCCATTTGTATTGCCCAAAGCGGCCTCTTTGGTGGATCACTTTTATCCGCTGATGGAAATAAACGGTGTACCAAGGCTCAGCCAACCCTTAACCGCTTTGAGTATTGCGCGGCCGGTTGCCTGGCGGGAATTTCTGCAGCGCCTGGCGCAGGCAGCGCCCAATTTAACCACTGGCGAACCTATTTGGCAGCAGATACCCAGGTTCAGCGCCGCGCAGCAGCAGGCATTTTTACGTCAATGCAGCGAGCCGCTATGCGCCTCTTTGTGGCACAGCTTTAATCATCCTGAGGGCGTGTTGATTAATTTTTATGGCCCGCCCGGCCATATACCCCAATGGCCGATTGACCAGGTGTTAAACATGCCCCCGGATGAGCAGCGCGCACGGTTCGCGGCGAAAATTATTTATGTCGGCTTAGTCGAAACCCAACAAACCGAGCAACAGGATGCCTACCCGACGGTGTATTCCAACGCCGAGGGTTTAGATTTAAGCGGCGTTGAAATTTCCGCTACGGCCTTGGGCAATCTTCTCCACCAGCAGATGTTATGGCGCGTGCCCTATTGGCAACAGGCCCTGCTGTTATGTATCTGGTTGAGTGTTTTATGGCTGTGGACACAAAAATGCGCGCGTTGGGTTTGGCTGCTCGGTGGCATCTGGCATCTAGGCTATTGGCTGGCCGCCTATTGGGCCTTTGTGCAGCACTCTACGCGCCTGCCGCTTGCTGCACCCTTGGTATTAAGTGTGTTGTTTTACACCTGTGATATCAGTTTGCGTCTGCGGGCGAATAAAGTGCGTTATCACAATTTGTTAACGGATCTCAGCAATTATATGCCCGCCCAAGCGGCCAAAGCTTTGAGTGAGCAAATTGCCGATTTTGCCCAACACAATGAGGTGGTAAGCGGCGTGTGTTTGTTAACCGATATTCAAGGCTACACCCGTTTGGCCGAAGAATTACCGCCTGCGCAATTGCACCAATTAATGAACCGCTATTACGCCGAATTAATTGCCGAAGTAAAAGCCAGCGGCGGTATTGTCGGCAATATTGTCGGCGACGCATTATTGGCCTTGTGGCTGGATACCCATATCAGTGCCGACGCCTGTTTGCGCGCCAGCCGCACGGCCTGTGCGATTCAAAAACGCTTGGCGGCGCAAGCTGAATTACACCTATTACCCACCAGCTGTGCATTACATGGTGGCGAATTTTCTCTCGGTCATTTAGGTGCCGCAGGGCATTTTGAATTTTCACCGGTGGGCGATATGGTAAATACGGTATCGCGCATGGAGCCATTTAATCGTCAACTGGGCACTCGTATTATCTGTTCAGATGTAGTCGCTCAGGTGTTAGAGCAGCGTGACAGTGAATTTACTGTGCGAGATTTGGGTGCTTTTAACCTGCGCAACAAAGCTCATGAGGTGCGTTTTTATCAACTCGTTGATGCGGGTATTAAGCCGGCCGAGAACGAGTTAGAATCTCAATTTAAACAAGCGCTTGCTGCTTATGCGCGCGCAGCGGAGGAAGCGTTGCCGTTGTTCGCCGCTTTAACGGCACAATTCCCGCAGGACGGCCCCAGCCGATATTACCTGCAGCAGTGTCAGCGTCTGTTGGGGTGTACCACCTAATTCACCCAGTGCATAAATTGTGCACACAGCATCTGCAGTGCGCTGCAAATATTCTCGACAATAGAAAAACAGATCAGAGAAAAATAATAGTAATCTCGCAATTCTTTTAACCCGGTGGGTTTTAGTATCGGGTTAAAAGGTGCGGCATGGATGCCGCAACGGCGGCTCCAGCTGTCGGGTTAATAAATAGTCACAGCTAACACGGCTGTGCTTTCAACTTTGGGAAATTGGTTATGAGTCTGCTCGTTCGTACGCTTCTACTCGCCGTTCACTCGTGTCGCCCAAGGGGCCGCGTGTGGAGCGCCACTCTCGTTGCAGGCTCGCTTGTGCTGAGCGGGTTAATCACCAGTGCGGCCGCAGCCGAACAAACCAAACGCTGCGCCGAATATGCCGCACGGCTCGACAGCCTGGAAGGCAAGGTGCAGTGGCAAATCGGCGGCGAGAGCCAGTGGCAGGCGGCGAGCCTCAACCAAACCTTTTGTTACGGCGATATTATTCGTGTAGACGAAAAACGCGCAGCCCTGCGTTTAAGCAATAACACCCTAGTGCGTTTAAACGAACACAGCAGTATTAAATTAATTCCCCCCACGCAAAGTTTTTGGGTGGAATTAATTAACGGCGCCGCGCATTTTTTAACCCGCACACCGAAAAGTTTTACCGTCAAAGCACCCTATGTAAATGCGGCTGTGGAAGGCACTGAATTTTTGGTGAGCGCGCACAATGGCGTTAACCAAGTGGGCGTGATTGAGGGCGTCGTGCGCAGCGGCAATACCGCAGGCAGTGTAGTGCTTACCCAGGGCATGAGCACTCAAACCACGAGTGCCGAACAGGCACCCGGCGCGCCGGTGCAATTAAAACTCAACGATTTTGTCAGCTGGGCCATGTATTTCCCGCCCTTGCCCAACCGCTTAAATGTACCTGCGGATATCAAAACACTGCTTGAACAGGGTAAGGACGGCGAGGTGATTGCGCGCATTAATCAGGACGCCCAAGCCAGCGCTGAAATGCTCTCCTTAGGTGCCGCCCTGGCGCTTAATCGCGGCCAGATACCGGCCGCTGAAGCACTCGTGCAGCGCGCCTTTAAACTCAACCCGAAACACCCGGACGCCCAAGCCATAGCGGCCTTGTTGGATTTAGGCCGTGGCGAAGCGGAGCGCGGCCAGCAAAAAGCGGCGCAAAACGTGTTGGATAACCCCTTTAACCCCACCGCCTTAATCGCTCACTCCTACAGCCAACAGAGCCAAGGCCGCTTGCAAGGTGCACTCGATTCAGCCCTCGAAGCTCAGCGCATCGCTCCGGGCGACAGCCAAATTATTGCCCGCGTAGCTGAACTGCACTTAGCCCTCGGCCAAAAAACCGCCGCCCGCCAAGCCCTCGACAAGGCCCTTGCCCTAACGCCTAAACACCCTCGGTTATTAACCTTTAAAGGCTTTAGCCTGCTGGCTGAACGCAAGGGCAAAGCCGCCCAAACCTATTTTGCTAATGCCAGCAGCCTCGATTCTGCCGACCCCTACGCCCAACTGGGCTGGGGCCTTGCGCTCATCCAACAGGGCAAATTAGAGCCGGGCCGCGAACATTTAGAGCTGGCCGTGGTGCTCGACCCAGCCAACAGCCTGCTGCGCTCTTATTTGGGCAAGGGGTATTTTGAAGAAAATCGTTTAAAAGTCGCCGAAACCCAACTGAACCTAGCTAAAACCCTCGACGCCAACGACCCCACCCCCTGGTATTACCTAAGCCAGCTAAAACACGACCAACACCGCTACGGCGAAGCGCTGCAATTGGTTGAAACAGCGATTGAAAAAAATAACAACCGGGCGGTGTACCGCCAGGATGCCGCCATGGACTCCGATGCCGCTGCGCGTTTGGCTGATAAATCGCGGATTTATCAGGCCATGGGCGCCGACCAACTAGCCATATCCGCAGCCTCCGATGCCATCCGCACCGCCCCTAATGATTATGCTGGCCACCGCGCTATGGCCATGGCCTTAACCGGCAAAGAGGGCAATCAAACCGCCCGCGCCAATGAGGCACTGCAGGCGAGCCTGCTGGCACCCATTGGAGCTACACCCCTGGCGCCGGGTTTTGCCGAAACGGCTATGCAGGTTTTACCGGGAGCTGGCCCTCATGAGATGGGTATTAATGAATACAACGCGGCGTTTTCGCCTAATGGTATTAACGGTTTTGCTTCGGTGCTGGGAGCGGGCAATAACACGCGGGCTACCGAGGGGCAGGTGCAATTGGTGGGGGAAAAAACGGATATTAGTTTGGGGCAGTATCATTATTCGAGTGATGGGTTTAGAGAAAATAATGACAGGGATTATTTAGTTAACGAAGTGCGACTTAAAAACCGAGTGACTGATACTCTGCTAACCCAAATAACTGCGACTGAGCGCAAAGATGACTTAGGAGATGTGTCAGAGGCTGTTGCTAGAGATGTTTTATCTTCTAATTTAAGGGATTATTCTAGGAAAAAAGCATTTTCGGTTGGTGTGCTATATGCGCCAGTAGATTTTGTTGAATTAAGAGCGGTAAAAATCCGGAAGAATGAGGATTTTAAATCTCATTACGAAAATGAATTTCCGGGATTTTTAATAAAGAACGACTTTTTCTCACCGCTTACTGTGGATATTAATGAGCTGGCTGGAAGCCTAGATACCAGTGGGGGACAGTTTTTTGCTGGTCATGCCACCAGTAGTGTAGAGGCTCAAGGTTACCTGGCGACACTATTGGAGGCGAATGGGATGTCGCTGTCAGATCCAATAATTACTCAGTATCCTGGAAATCAAGAGCTCTCACGGAGTTATATAGACTACCTTTATGAGGGGGCTAATTTAACTTTTAGTCTGGGTTTTGAACACTTAAATATTCGTGATTTTTATGGTGTTTCGCGTGAGGATTTTATTCGAGTGGGCGCAAAATATAGTTGCTTATGGGGTTTTATTTGTGAGATTTCACATGATGAGTTTTTGGCCTCTCCTTTGTCTGCTCGTGACAGCATCCGTTACCAATTTATTGATGGGTATGCGGGTAGAGGCGATTATTTACCTTACTATCGAATAAAATCGGATGGGTTGGCGATTGGGCGCGAATTGTTTGGGTGGAATTTTGTAACCGCCTATCAATTTAACGGCGTTAAACACCCACCTGAAAATCTGGAGCTTTCACCAAATGCTCCCCCTAATTTCAAGGAGCGATATTTTATTGTTCAATTGGTGGGGGATTTTGCTAATCTTGATGCGGTTGGTTTTCGCTACACTGAAAATAGATCCAGGACTTTATATGATGACGATGTTCGTCCTCGGGGGAATATTCCTCATCAGGCGGATACGGAAATTGTAGAGTTCTGGCTTGAAGAGGGTTGGGGAGCAGGAGTATTTGTAAGCGGTACATTAAAGGATGTCGACCAAAAATATTTGTTTCCTTTGCAGTTGAATGATTTGGATTATCCAACGCGAACAAGGTTCGTAAATATGGATTTGGCTGCTAGGTATGAAATTTATGAAAGTCTAAATTTGAGCGCAAAAATACTTAACGTTTTTGGAAATTCTAAGGAGTTCATTGATGGAGCTCCTTCTAGTTTGGGATCCAAAGGTAGTGTGTCTGTGGACACTTTAAGCACTGAAAGGATTTTTGCCCTTTCAGTGTTGTTTAATTTCTAGAATCTTATTTGTTAAGCGATGCACACTTAGGTACGCTTGGGTCAAAGAAGCATTTTTGTGGAAACCCTCCAGGCAATTGAATGCAATATAGCAGGCATGTTGGGCTTCCTGTGTGGGTTATTTTAGTAATGATTGTGGTTTCCATCTTGTTAATAATGACCGGTTTATTGTTGATTTCGCAGGTGCCCTTACTATTCGTGCTGCATTCAACGAATGGTTCTCCTGTTCTGCTAACTGGTACGATAGAGCCATCGGTTCCTACTTTGAATGTGGGTGCAGGTATAGCTGTTTGTGTATTATCCGGTGCTGTTGGAGGTCGATCATAGGTTGATTTTTCTGGCGGATTTTTTTGTTCTATCGTAGAAGGTTTAACCGGATCCGCCGCACAACTAATATTAGATAAAGCCAGAAGCGACGCAAGCGTTGCTATTTTTGTTAAATGTAATAATTTCATGTTGACTCCAAGATGGTTTTTTTGAATAGGGATGCGCATAGCGCGCGGGTATATTAACTAAACCCGCTAAGGTTGCAAGTTTTTTGATTCTGTGCACCATTCTGGTGGTTGTGCCTGATGGCGAAGTTTTTTTGTGAATTTGTCGACATTATGTTTGGCAGATTTTTTACTAAAACTGGGTTTTAAACCGTTTATTGAGCCCGGAACCAAGGTTGCCTAAACTGCGGTTTACCTGTCATCTACTAATAAAAATAAAAGAGAAATTATGCAGTTCTAAAGCCTATGCTGGCTGCTGCTGTTAACCGCCTGCGCCTCCACGCCACAAAAACCTCAGCCGGCATTTTTCCCTATAAATCAGGCGAGTGTTATTTTACCTATGTCGACAGCTGTATTTGTGCAGGGTGAAACTCATGTGTATCCGCAACCTGAGCTAGGTTATGCAGTTCCTTATCATCCCGCCGATGGCGCCGATGCACATGTGGATATTTTTATATATCCATTGAGTTTGCCAGAGGGTTTTTCGTTGGCGGATGTGCTTGAAGGCCATTTTAACGGTGTGCTTAAGGACATTCTTGCGCTAGAGGCGGGTGCCAAAGTGAACAGTGTCAGTATTTTCTCTGCGCAGCCTATGCCAGCAAAGACCAGCGGGCTAAAAGCCGAAGTTGAGTTTTACGCTCAGGACGACTCAGAAGTCGCTGCTGAATTTGCGCGCACTGGATGATGTGTTATTAACCCGGCGGCTTTTAGTGCCGGGTTAATAAGTGCGGCGAAGACACAATAGATCAAGACGATCTATTGTGTCGCAGGGTTAATAGGGTGCGTTTCACATAAAAATCTTCCGGCGCGCTCGCTAAACAGGTAGATGTGTTTATTTCCAGTCTTTTACAACAAGTTGCCTTTGTTATTTCCGCTGCCCATCAACGCCCTTTCACCCATACCATTTTGGCCGGGCCAGGAATATATGCTGAGAAGCCGGGCGAATTTCTGGGGTTTGCGATCGGCCACCTTAAATTCATGCAAGAATCTATAAAACAAGGGTTTTATCTCAATACATTTGAGCGCGAATATGCTGCGGTCAGCGCTGAGCTTAATTGCGTGCAATCAGTGGGTGAGAAAAAAGCGCTCCCGCCTGTAAGGCCCCAAGCTCAGTTGCCAAAGATAATTGAGGCGCGGCGGGCGGGATTTTTGCGGGGAGTTTATGTGTAGGCCCTATTGGCAGCGGCCTGAGTTATTAAAGCTGGTGGAATTTAAGCTCTGGCAGGACTGGCGGGGCACAAAGGTTTGCGCGGGCCTCCTGTGGCCATAGGTTGGCAGCAGGAGGTTACAGAACATGGTGCTAAAAAAACAAACGCAAAGGCTAAAAATAAAAAGGCCAAAGCCGAGGCGCGTTAGTTTTGCTCGGGTTCTGCGGTAATAATATCGCGCAGAAAGGTAAATAATTTGCGGGTAAAGGTGGGTGGTTTGGGGCGGCCGAATTCGGATTTGGCGCCTTTGATTAATTGCCGCAATTGTTGACGGTCGCAGTTGGGGAAGGCATCGATAAAAGATTCCGCCACACTGGCATCGCCCGCGATGAGGTTATCGCGCCAGCGTTCAATGCCTTTGAGCATGCGCGCTTCGCGGTTTTGTTTTTCGGCAATATTGTTAAAGGCTTTTTCAATTGCGTCGGTGTCTTCATGGCGCATGAGTTTGCCGATAAATTGTTTTTGCCTGCGCACGGCTTCGTTGTGGGTGAGCCGGTGCAATAATTCGATGGCATCGCGCAGTTCATCGCTGATCGGCATGATGGCGAGTTTCTGTGGTTTTAATAGTGTCAGCTCTATGCCCAGATCCTGTAGTTTTTGCATCTCCTTTTTCATGCTCGTTTTGCTGAGCAGTTCTAGTTCGTCTGGGTTGGTGGGGTGTTCATTGTTCATGGGGCGATTCATTTAGGTAAGAAAAATACTGGCTAAACACAAAAACGCGAAATAGCCGATGGAGTCGGTAAAGGTGGTGAGCGTCACGGCGCCCGCCAAGGCTGGGTCTATTTTGAGGGATTTTAAAAATACCGGTAGCAACGCGCCGAAGGTGGCGGCGGTACATAAATTAAAAATGAGCGCCAGGCCTAAAATAGCGCCGAGTTTTATATCCTTAAACCACCAGGTGGCGCCAAGCCCCAATAAGAGTGCGAGCAACACACCGTTGGCAAGGCCGACGCGTATTTCCCGCGATAATAACCAGTTGAGGTTGTGTTGGCCAATTTGCCCCAGGGCCATACCGCGAATTACCACTGTGAGGGTTTGTGAGCCCGCCACGCCGCCCATGCTGGCCACTATGGGGCCGAGTACGGCCAGCACCACTACCTTTTCAATGGTGTCTTTAAAGAGGTTGATCACGCTGGAGGAGATCAGCGCGGTGGCGAGGTTCACTGCCAGCCAAATAAAGCGGCGGCCAATGGTGTGGCGCGCTTTGGCGAAGGTGTCTTCCTCTTCGCCTAAACCGGCCATGCCCATTAATGAGTGGTCGGCGTTTTGGCGGATAACGTCCACCACGTCGTCGATGGTGATGCGGCCCACCAATTTGCCCTGTTCGTCCACCACCGGGGCGGATACCCAGTCGTGTTGTTCAAACAGGGCGGCTACTTCTTTTTCCGGTAGGGCGGCGGGAATAGGGTCGCGGTCGGTTTCCATCACCTCGCGCACGGTGATGGCCGGGTCGTTGGTGAGCAGCACCGAGAGCGGCAAAAGGCCTAGGTATTCGTCTTTTTTGTTTACCACGATCAACGCGTCGGTGCTCGGCGGCAAATCGTCGTGGCGGCGCAGGTAGCGCAGCACTACATCGAGGGTAAAACGCGGCCGCACGGTGATGGTGTCGGTGTTGGTCAGGCCGCCTGCGGTGTCTTCGTCGTAGGCGAGAATTAGGCTGACCCGCTCGCGATCCTGGGCGCTCATGGCGGCGAGCACTTCTTGGGTCACCTGGTCCGGCAGGTTTTGCAGAATATCCACCACGTCGTCAGGCTCTAGGCCTTCGGTCATGGCCACCAGATCCTGGGTGTTCATCTGGCTTAAAAATTCGGCCTGAATGTCCGCTGGTAATTCTTCTAACACCTCACCGGCATCGTCTTTATCCACAAAGCCCCAAATCAGCGGCCGGCTGGGGGCGGGGGAGGAGCTGATTAGACGGGCGATTTCCACCGGAGTGAGGGCTTTGAGCATCCTGCGCACCTGTTGAAAGGTGCCGTTTTCCATGAGCGTGCGAATGCGGCCCAAATGCTCTTGGGTGGCGCTTTGACGCTCTTCGGTGGTGATCGGATGCATAAAACCTCTAGGATCGAACCGGTGCTAGCGGCTGCCCGTGGCGTAAAAATCAATCATCCTAGCAACCTCGTGGGGTGTTTAGGGCAGGTGAACAGGTGCTTGGCCGACTGTTACGCCGGGTTCGGCTAGAGCAAGTGGGCTTATTCGCCTTCGTCAAATTTGTTGGCAATTAACTCCAGCAGGGCTTCAAGGGCTTCTATGGCGTCGCTGCCGCTGGTGGCGAGTGTGATCGCGGTGCCTTGGCTGGCGGCGAGCAGCATCAGGGACATAATGCTTTTGCCGTTGATGGTTTTGCCGCCACAGGAGACCTCCACTGTGCTGCTGAAGCGGTTGGCGGTGTTGGCGAACTTGGCCGCTGCGCGGGCGTGCAGGCCGAGTTTATTGATGATGCAGGTGTCTTGGCTGGGCATGGGCAGGCGTTAGAATTTGGGCCTATCGCCGAGCTGGCGATGGCGGGTTTGGACATTGGCGTAATCGGCGCTAAACCGCTCGGCCAGACGTTCACATAAATATACCGAGCGATGCATACCACCAGTACAGCCGACGGCGATGGTGAGATAACTGCGGTTGTTGGCTTCAAAACTCGGCACCCATTTGCGCAGGTAGGCGTCTATATCTTCCAGCATGGCAGCTACTTCCGGCTGGCCTTTGAGGAAGTTCACCACACCGTCTTCTAAGCCAGTTTGCAAGCGCAGTTCGGGGTTCCAAAACGGGTTGGGCAGGCAGCGCACGTCGAAGACAAAGTCGGCGTAGGTGGGTAGGCCGTATTTAAAACCGAAGGATTCAAACAACAGCGCGGTGCCTTCGGTTTCGTCGCCGACCATTTTTTTGATGGCACTGCGCAATTCATGCAGCGACAAATTGCTGGTATCGAGGGTGAAATCGGCTACTTCCGCAATAGGCTGCAGAATGGTTTGCTCGGCGATGATGGCTTCTTGCAGGCTGCGGGTTTTGCTGGTGAGCGGATGCTTGCGGCGGGTTTCGCTAAAGCGTTTGAGCAGAATTTGGTTGGCTGCATCCAAAAACACTACGCTGCAGGGGGTGCCGAGGTTTTGGCTGTTGGCGATGATTTTTTGAAAGCGGCTTAAGTCGCCGTCGATATTGCGCGCATCTATGCCTATGGCAAATTTGTAGTCCTGCTTGGCCGCCGCCTGGTTGACGAGGGCGGGCAGCAGGCTCACCGGCAGGTTATCAATGCAGGTAAAGCCCACGTCTTCCAAGAGCTGGAGGGCGGTGGTTTTACCTGAGCCGGAACGGCCACTGATCACGACTATGCGCATATTGCCTTCTCCCAGCCGTTAAGAGGCGGTGGCGGCCGCAAACAGGCCGCGATCATCGGCGCAGCTGCGCAGACGCTCCACAAAACTCGCCGACTGGAGGGCTTCGGCCAGGCTTGCGAGGGTTGATAGGTGTTGTTCGTTGGCGTCAGTGGGCACCAACATGGCAAAAATAATATCCACCGGGCGATTATCGACCGAGTCAAAGTCGATGGGTTCTGCCAGGGTAACCAAGGCGCCGATGGTGGCGCCCTGGGTTTCAAACCGGCAGTGGGGTATGGCTATGCCCTCGCCAATACCGGTGGAGCCTAAGCGTTCGCGATTGATGAGATGGCTGAATAAAACCTCGGCTGAAATGCCGGGTGTATTGTGGGCAATCAGCTCAGCCAGTTTCTCTAGCGCGCGTTTTTTGCTGGAACAGGCCATCTTGGCGCGGCAGCGTTCCGGGGCTAACAAGCTGCTCAGGTGCATACATCTCTACCTCAGACTAAACGTTTACGCTCATTTGATGGCGCTATATTCAGCGACTCGCGGTATTTTGCGATGGTGCGGCGTGCCACCTGAATACCCTGCGCCTCCAGTAATTCGGTAATTTTGCTATCGCTTAAGGGTTTGCGCGGGTTTTCGGCGGCAATCAGTTTTTTAATGATCGCGCGGATCGCCGTTGAAGAGCACTCGCCGCCGCTATCGGTATTGACGTGGCTGGAGAAGAAATACTTCAGCTCGAAGATACCCTGTGGCGTGTGCATGTACTTTTGGGTGGTCACGCGGGAAATGGTGGATTCGTGCATTTCTACCATCTCGGCCACATCGTGCAGCACCATGGGTTTCATGGCTTCCGGGCCGTGTTCTAAAAAGCCCTGTTGGCGCTCGACTATACAGGTGGATACTTTCAACAGGGTTTCATTGCGGCTTTGTAGGCTCTTTAGAAACCAGCGCGCCTCCTGCAGGTTATCGCGCAGGAAGGTGTTATCGCTGCTGCTATCCGCGCGTTTCACCAGGCTTGCGTAGTCGGAATTGATGCGCAGCTTAGGGGCGATTTCCGGGTTTAAGTGCACTTGCCAGCGGTTGTTTTCTTTGGTGACAAATACGTCGGGCACCACATATTCGGTGGTGTCATCGCCAATGCTCTCGCCTGGGCGCGGGTTGAGGCTTTGGATCAGAGCGATGGCGGTTTGCAGTTCGTCTTCTTTAACTTTGAGCTTGCGCATCAGCAGTTTGAAATCCCGCTGGGCCAGGGCGTCTAGGTATTCATCCACTATGTCGTAGGCGGTGTCCCAACCGGGGGTGCCTTCGGGCAATTGGCGCAGCTGGATAATTAAGGATTCACTTAAGTTTTGCGCCGCTACACCCACCGGGTCGAACTGCTGCACGCGGTGCAATACGGCGATCACCTCATCGCGCTCCAGCTCTGGGAATTCACTTAGCAGGCCTTCGTAAATATCATCGATGCTCTGGCAGAGCATACCGGCGGGGTCCACGGCGTCGATGATGGCTTCGGCAATGGCGAAATCCGTCGGTGACATAGGTGTGAGGTTGAGCTGCCAGTAGAGGTGATCCTGCAGGGTTTCGGTGGAGCCCCGGCGGGATTCAAAATCCATGTCTTCGTTTTCGGGCTTGGCAAGGCCGGTGCCGGTGGGGCCGGATTGGTAGATGTCATCCCAGCTGGTATCTACGGCGAGGTCTGTCGGGATGGTATCGCTCCACTCGTTTAGGGTGGTGGTGGAGCTATCAAAGCTGTCCGAACTGCCGTCGGCGCCGCTATCTCCGCCTGCGTCGCCATCTTGGCTCACCGGAGCGGCTTCGGCGTGGCTGTACACCTCGCTGGAAAAATCCACATTAATATCGTCCGGCAAGTCGGCAGGGCCTGAGTCTTCGGAGACTTCCAGCATAGGGTTGTTGTCGAGTACTTCTTGAATTTCGGCCTGTAAATCGAGGGTGGAGAGCTGTAACAAGCGAATGGCCTGTTGCAGTTGGGGGGTCATGGTGAGTGACTGGCCGAGTTTAAGCTGTAGAGATTGCTTCATAGAACGGTAGCTCGCGAGGCTAAAAACAGGGGCTAAACCGACACCGGGTCGGTTGGGCACTATTTTCAATTCTAGTCAGGAGCTAGGGCACAAGCAACGCTTTTAAACGCACAAAAAAGCAAACTTTAGGCCAATTGAGAATTTACAAAAGTCAAGGCTTTGAGGGAGAAATATCAGCCGGGGGATTGGGCTGCGCGATGGGGGGTTTAGCCTGACAACCTCAGTTACCGAAACCTGCGGGTAACTGAGGTTGTAAGAGGTGTGGGGCGTCGCGGCAGGGGGCCTACACCCGGCCTGTGCGCCGGGTTGCGGTATCACAGTGCCGCGCCAGTACCCTCGTGATCAGCGGCCTTGTTTATTGGCACTTAATATCGGCCTTATCGGCTGCATCCGGTTCCATAACTACGTTGGCGAGGCGCACCTGCAGTTTGCCGCTGGTGAGCAGGCCAAAGCCCTGGTTCAGTTCGCTAAAGTCGATTTTCTGCTTAGCGAAGCAGGCCATATCCACTCGGTAGCGGCGCCAGCTGTTGGGCTCGGCAGCCTGCAGCTGCGCGGTGAAATCCTCCCGGTGGGCGATGGATTTGGGTGCGTAGCTCATTTCAAACTCCACCTTGGCGGTGGGTTTTTGTAGCACCATCAAATCAAACGCCACCACACCTTTACGGGCGAGCAGATCGGTGGTGTTTTGGCTGGCTTTGGGGGTTTGCAGGGCGAGAAGGCCTGTGCCACTGCCATTCCACAGAGCGTCCACCGCATCGCCTTGGGTGTGTTGATCCGCCTCAGTAAGGGTGATGACCTTGCCGGCGAGCGTGCTGGACTGGTAGGGCTGCACTTCGCCTGCGGACTGGATATTCAGCACCCAAGGCGCCTTGGCGCGGCCGTTAAACATAGGCGTGTTGCCATTGATTAAGTCTGCGGCGCTGCCTACATCGGTGCTTAAGGGGCCGAGATCCGCACTCGGGGCGGCGTAGGAGAGGCCAAAGCCGTAGGGGAACAGAGGAGTACTGCCGTCGCCTTCATTGGTGGTTTGATCCGGCTTGGCAGGCCAGGAGAAAGACAGCTTGCCTTTAAAGTCGTAGGCGATGGCGCCATCTTTTTTGCGCAGTAACACATCGGCAATGCCGCCACCTTCAGTGCCGGGCAGCCAGGCGGCCACAAAGGCGTCGCTGGCGTTCAGCTCGCGGTTCACCCACATGGGGCGGCCGGATAAAAACACCGCCACGGTTTTAATGCCTTTGGCCTTTAAAGACTCCAGGAGTTTGGCATCGCTGTTCACTCTGGGCTGGTAGGCGAGGGTTTTCACATCGCCCTGCCATTCGGCATAGGGATGCTCACCAAATACCACTATGGCGACCGCAGGTTTTTGTTTGAAACGACCATCTTTGTTTATCACCGCCTTGCCGCCAGCCGCTTTAATTTGCTGCTCAAGGCCCTTGGCGATACTGGTAGCGTTGGGGAAGTCGTTGTTATCAAGCCCGGTGCCCTGCCAAGAAATGGTCCAGCCGCCGCAAGCTTGGGCTATGTTATCGGCGCCTTCACCGGCGATGAGGATATTTTGCTTGGGGTCTAGGGGCAGCAGCTGGCCGTTGTTCTTTAGCAGCACCAGGGATTCGCGCACAGCTTGGCGTGCCAGGGCGTGGTGGGCAGGGTCGGTGAACTGGGCGGTTTGGTTGGTGTAGGGGCGCTGGATGGGCGCGCCGGATTCGAGCAGGCCTGCGCGAATTTTACTGCGCAGAATGCGGCTGACGGCATCATCCACGCGGGCCTGGCTGATGCGGCCGCTTTTTACATGGCCGATGGTGCTCTGGATAAATTCCTTCCAGTGCTCCGGCGCCATAATCATATCCACACCGGCATTGATAGACTCCGGGCAGTCGCTGTTTGTACAGCCGGGGATCAAGCCGTGGCTGTTCCAGTCGCCCACCACAAAGCCGTCAAAACCCATGTGGTCTTTCAAAATGGTGGTGAGCAGGTATTTATGTCCGTGCAGGCGGGTGCCCTGCCAGGAGTTGTGGCTGGCCATCACGGATAACACACCGGCCTCTAAGGTGGCGACATAACCTGGGCTGTGGATGCGAATCAGGTCTTCTTCGCTGGCGAGGTTATTGGCGCGATCCACGCCGTCTTCAGTGCCGCCATCGCCGATAAAGTGTTTGGCGGTGGCCATCAGGCGGTTCGGCTGCATAAAGGTTTTGCCCACTTCGCCTTGAAAGCCCAGTACCGCTTGGCGGCCAAGCTCCGCTACTAGCGCAGGGTTTTCTGAGTAACTCTCATAACTGCGGCCCCAGCGGTCATCGCGCACCACCGACACGACTGGCGCATAGGTCCAGTTTTTACCGGCGATAAGGGTTTCCAGTGCAGTCACCTCGCCGATGCGGCGCACCAGCTCAGGATTGCGGCTGGCGCCGAGGCCTATGTTGTGGGGAAACACGGTAGCGCCAAAGGCTTTGTTGTGGCCGTGGATGGCGTCGGTGCCCCACAGGATAGGAATGCCGGCGCGCCCACCGGATGTATCCACCGAGGCGACGTAGTAACGCTGGGTTTGCAGCACCCAGTCGGAGATTTTGGCTTGTTTGTTTTTGTTCAGATAGGCGCCACCGGCCTCTAACACGGCGCCGACGCTAAATTCTTTCACTTGCTCAGGCGTGATAAAGCCCATTTCGGCCACCACCATTTGGCCGACTTTTTCCTCCAGCGTCATAGTGGCCAACAGCTTGGCCACACGAGCGTTAACGGCGGCGGTCTCGGCAGCGCTAAAAGGTGATTTAGGTTGCGGCCAGAGGGCGCGTTTGTCCTGTTGCACTGGGGCAGTGGATTGGCTGGGGGCGGTTTGAGTGGTGTTTTGGCTGCAGGCGAGCATGAAGAGCGCCAGGCAAGAAATTCCCAGGGGGCGGAACATGGAAGACCCTCGAAGCGAGTGTTGTTATCGTTAGAACAGCAAGTGTATCAGGACTTATTCCGCCTTGGCCCCTCGCGCACTGTGAATCAGCTAAAAGGGTGGCAAAAAACCCGCCTTTGGTCGGTGGCGTTTATTTATTCTAGGGCCTTGAAGTGCTATTGTGCCGCCGCCTTCTGTGGGCCGAATCCCCTGCGCCCGCTTTGCCACAATAAAAATGATAGGTAGTCGATTTATGCAAACTGTCCAAATCCCTCGCAATCCGATGTTGTGGGTGCCTTCCGGCTATTTCACCATGGCGCTGATGTACAACCTGCTCACCGGAGCCACTGTGCTGATGTTTAGCAACGTCGGTATGGACAACGCAACGGCTACTACTTATGCGGGTATGTTGGGGCTTGCTTACACCATCAAACCGCTGTTCGCGCCCTTTTTGGAAATGTACCGCACCAAAAAATTCTTTGTACTGCTCTCGCAAGTTATTTTGGGCTTTGGTTTATTTGCGGTTGCAGCAGTCATGCAACTGCCAGAATTTACGCTGCCGCTGCTGATTTTATTGTGGCTTTTATCCTTCGTCGGCAGCACGCAAGACATAGTCAGCGACGGTATTTATGTCACATCGCTCGATGGTAAAAGCCAGGCCAAATACACCGGCGTGCAAAGCTTTAGCTGGAACTTTGGCCGCTTGGCAATTTTAAGTGGTGTGGTAACTGCCAGCGGTTTTTTACACGAAGATATTTTTAAACACGACCCCCATGTGAGCGGCCCCGATTGGGTTATTTCCTGGCAGATAGTAATTATCGCCGTTGGCGTTTGGTATTTATTAATGAGCCTGTGGCATTTAAAAGTCATGCCGGACGGTTCTAAAGCGGAAAATCCACCGCGCAATGTGCAGGAAGCTGCCGCGACTTTGATGGATGCGTTTGTCACCTTCTTCACCAAAAAAGACGTTTGGCTGATGATTGGCTTCGCGTTTTTGTACCGCTTAAGTTATGGCTTTTTAAATGCCATTACGCCTTTATTTTTGAAAGATTCAGTGAGCAACGGCGGCCTTGCTTTAACCAACCAAGACATAGGTGTGGTGTATGGCACCTACGGCATTGCCGCTAACGTTATAGGTTCGATTCTCGGCGGCCTGTGGATTGCGCGTTCAGGCCTGAAAAAAGTGCTGTTCCCCCTGTGTTGTATGGTGAACGTGCCGAATATTACCTTTTTGTTTTTAGCTATTTATCAACCCAGCAACCAGCCTTTAATCGCCTCGTTAATTGTAATTGAGCAGTTCTTCTTCGGCGTGGGTTCGGTGGGTTTTATGATTTACATGATGCAACAGTTGGCACCGGGCAAATACACCACCGCTCACTATGCCTTTGGTACGGCGCTAATGGGGCTGTGTATGATGGTGACGGGCATGGTCAGCGGCACGCTGCAAGAGCATATGGGTTATGAGCACTATTTTATTTTTGTAATGGTTGCCACTATCCCGTCGTTCCTTATTACCTGGTACGCACCGTTTCATCACAAGACTAAATAGATTGTTTCTAAAAAAGCAGCTTCGGCTGCTTTTTTTTATCCCATCTTGCAGGCGCATGCTCCATGCGCCGACACTTTCTGGAAAATACCCATTACGCAGTGTTTATCGGGCCGACGCACTATGCGTTTAGGCTGCTTCATAACCAAAAATCAGCAATTGTCTTTTAGCTAGAGATATTCGTTCCAATTCAAAACCTGCAGAGCCTAATGCCAAAGTCTAAGCTCATAAGGATGCGCCGGATTGGCTTGGCGCGAGGTGGCCCTGTGTGGGCAGTTGGTTTGTTGGCGAGTGTGAGAGAAAAGGCATGCGAATATTGTTGCCCTTAGTTTTGTCAGGCGGATTGTTAGCATCGGTCGGGGCATTGGCGGCGGATAGCCCTGTGAGTATTTTGGGGCAAAAACAAACCGCCAAAATTTTAGAATTCCCCGATATGTCACTTAATCAAATGGATTACCGAGGTATTAGCGTAGAATTTGCGGTGGGCGGCGAGAGCAGTTTGCGCCTAATTGCCCCAATTAAAGTACCGCTTAATTGCAATGGCACAGAAACCTCGATCAGTCAGCTTGAAGTCACTTATGAATTGCCGAAAATTTTTGTGCGCGTCCACGACAGTGTGCACAACACACAAAAATACGATAAAGCACTGCCCAACGAGGCTAAGCTTTTATTAGGCGATGCCAGCTGCGGCGCTAAAAATGACCTGGTAGCGCTAGAGGCTAATTTCCGCAGTAAATTATCCGATTGGTTAAAAGGGCAAACTCGTCAAGAAATGCAGGGAGCTAAGCGCCGGGTAGAAGCTTTTGTGCAGGAAAATACCGTGGTGTCTTATAAACCCTTGGATATTACCAGTTTTCAATTTCGCTCCGAGAGTGGCGAATTTAGCAATCTGAATCAGGCCTATGATATAGCGACTAAGGCCTATGCCATGATTGAAGAAAAAGACACGCTGTCAGAACCGGTGGAGGGTATTAAAGGCGCCATTGAATTATGGGAAATGGCCATGGGTAATCCGCAAATTAATGCGCGCACTGATGCGAAAAAAATTAAAGCGGCTATTGCCTACAATTTATCGAGCGCCTACTGGATTGCAATGAATTATATGCAGGCCTCGGCTTATCACAGGCTGGCGCGCACGCTTAATGAAGAGTCCGGTGGCAGTTTAAAATTGCCCGATTATCAGGCGCGCATCGACCGCCAATTGCGCAATCGCAGTCTTTCCAATAATGTCCCCAATACACCGGTAGCTATGGTGACTTTAGAGCGTATGGGAACGGAATATCTCAAGCGCGCCGAGATTGTTGAATTAACTCCGGAACATTTTAAAGCCGGGCCGCCCCAATTAAGCGCTGCAGATTGAGGCTTAATAACACCCTCAGTTGTATTATTAAGCCGAAGATAAAATAGATCGCCCGGATCTATTTTGTCTTCCTGCCGCTAGATTGTTTGCGTACCGCTAAAAAGAACCAAGGTACTACCTAACTGAAAGTAAAGAATACACAGCATTTCATACACGCCGTGAATACGTCCTTGTAGGCTCGTCAAAAAGGGCCCTCTTTTTGACGGTCTGAAATGCTGTGTATTCTTTACTTCCGTACCGCTAGTATGTTGATCGCCTTGTTTTAGCGGGGCTCGCGGTGGCCCCTATTTTTGATGAACACTATGCCGCAATGTAACAAGCCGCCGAGAGGCTATTGAGGCGCTTGTGTCTGTGCCGTGTGTTATTTTTATGCGCTGATTAACCCGCACGCAATCATATTCACCCGCCGCTAAAACCCTTCGAGTCAATAATTAAACCTGCGCGTTAATACTTAAATTAGTTCCGCTCAGCGCTGCGGCTTGCCCGCGTGCGGCATCAGCAATTGAGGTTATGAGGCGGAGAAATACCCAGCTGCGCTTGCCACCAGCGCGATCAAGCCTTCCCTTAGCCGCCGCGATAAACGTGATAGATGCAGCAATTTGTCTGCATGGCGGCGCTCTAGCGCCCATTTAAGGCGTAGCATATTGGCCTAATACATATACCCAATGGGTTAAACAGCCTGGAGAAATGCGGTGCCTAGAATTTTGTCTGCGTTAATGTGTTCGTTACTATTAGCGGCATGTAGCTCGAAGGATTCTGGTGACAGCAGTGGTGGCGTTAAGCTCTCCAGCAGTTCCTCCAGCAGCTCATCATCCAGCAGCAGCTCCGCAAGTAATACATCCTCAAGTAGCACATCCTCAACTAGCTCAGGCAGCAGTAGTTCATCGGCGAGCAGTTCGAGCAGCAGTTCATCCAGTTCCACCAGTAGCTCATCCTCATCCAGCACCAGCAGTTCGTCCAGCTCTGGCGCGGCGGTGGTTTTTACCGATGCCCTTTTAGAAGCTGCGGTGCGCAAGGCTCTTGGCCTGAGCGCCCAACGGGTGCTGAATGCTGCCGATATGGCGCAGCTGACTCAGCTGGGCCTGTTTGAGGCCGGTGTTAAGAACCTGCAGGGCTTGCAACTGGCCGTTAACCTGCGCGAGCTGGATCTAAGCGGTAATAAACTCTCCGACCTGTCGCCCTTGGCCGGCTTGCGCAAGCTGACCAATCTGAACTTGGCCAACACCCAGGTCAGCAGTTTGGATGGGTTGCAGGACGTGCCTCTGCGCACGCTGGGTCTCAATGGCAGTGCGGTTACTGATCTCGGTCAAATCCCCAATTTTAAAAACCTTAACCGCTTGGCGATGAGCAGTACGCGCATTATCGACCTAGAGCCTTTGCGCCGCTCCAGCCTCGGCGCCGGGGATTATGTGGAAATTGGCAGCAGTTCAGATAGCTGTTTGTACACCGCTGGATATTCGCGGCCTTTAAACGACATAGCGTTTTTGCGCGGCCGTGGCGTGCAGGTTTATTTCTTCGATGAAAAGCTGCGCAACACCGGTTGCCCTAACTCTATGGCGCAGGCCCTTATCAACCTGCAAGCTGAGATCAGCTCGCCCAGTAGTATGAGTATCAACTGGCAAATAACCAGTACAGATACAGGTGCCTGGCGCTGCGAACTACACCCCGACCTGACGTTTCAACAACCGGCCGAGCCGCTGCTGCGCATCAATGAATGCCCGCGTGCCTCCGGCGCCGAGGTGGATACCAGCGAGGGGCAGACACCTAAAACCTTCGTGATTGAAGACGGTTTGGGCGGTCGCATCAGCCGCGCCCTCACGCCCACGCGCGGCGCGAATGCTGGCCCACTGGCGAGTATTACCTTTGCAGGCTTTGATTTTGGCCAGAGTGTGGTGAAATCGAACCCCCGTTTAGTCGCCAATCGAGAAGCGCTGGTGCGGGTGCATGTATTGGCCGATAGCGCCCAAACGGCCCCAGCAGGCACTTTGACCTTAAATTTGGCGGAGCAAACGCAGGTGATTACGCTGACGAAACCGACCAGCCTGCCCACGCTGTTGCAGCTGACTAGCCTCACACGCAGTTATTCCGCCGTTATCCCCGCCAGCTGGGTGCAGCCGGGTTTGAGCCTGCAGGTGCAATTGGCCAATGGCCTAAGCCGCACCCTAGCGCCGGTGGTGGGCAACGGCACAGTGTTGTATTTGACCCTGGTGCCTATAACCTCGGGCGGCAGCAGCCCGCAGATGCCCAGCAGCGCAGCCGTAGAGCGCAATTTAAAAACCATTTGGCCCTTGGCTCAGGTGGTGGTGCGCAGCCACGAGGCGGTGGATTTAAGCTTCCCCACGGCCGATGAGAGCCTCGCTCAACTGGCGGATTTACAGGCCCGCGAAGGCGACACCAGCTATGTGTACGGCGTGGTGAGCCCCGCAGCCCCCAATTTCACGGTCGGCGGCCTGGCCTATGTGGGCGGCAAGGTGGGGGTAGGCCTGGACGCCACGCACGATCCGTCGGGCCTGACGATGGCGCATGAAATCGGCCATATGTTTGGGCTTTTCCACGTCAATTGCGGCAGCCCATCAGGTATCCAATACGACTATCCCTATCCCACGGCCAATATCGGTAGTGTTGGGGTCAACTACAGCCTGAATCGTTTGATTTTGCCCAGCAGCGCCTCTGATGTAATGAGCTATTGCCAGCCTCAGCATGTGTCGGACTTTGCCTATCAACGTGCGCAAACCTACCTTGAGGCCAAGCCGCCTACGCCGTTCCCCAGTGCCTTAGCACGTGCCGCCGCCGCGCCCAAGGTGGCCAGTTTTGTTGTGCGCGGCCACCTAAACGCGGCGGGTGATTGGGTTATCCGGCAGGCCTTGGCGTCGGCCTTACCCCTTGAGGAGGCCCCGCAAGCCGAGTACAGCGCGGAAGTGCTAGACGCCCAGGGCGCCAGCCAGTCAGCCCCTGTGAGGTTTTTGCGCATAGACCATGACGAACAGGTCAGTAACCGCCACTTCTCGATTAGCCTGCCGCCTATAGATGGGCAAAGGCTAATTATTCGCCGTGGGGGTGAGGTGGTGTACGAGGCAGTATTGAATTAAAGAGCCTCTAAAAAATTACCCTGCTCGCCCAGGCGTCGCTGACTTTGGATTAGGCGCCTGCCAATAAATGCCTATTTACTGTGGGTAAACTCGGCAACCGCTCGTGCTTTTTTCTGTATTCATGCGGTCGTCCGCTTTTTGCGGGGGCGTCCAACCAATTTGCCTGGCCAGTGTTTCGCTGCTTGCTTTTCTCGGTGGATCTTGAAAGGAAATGGATGCGCGTGAGGTTAACGGATCTCAGGGCCCAACTATCAAGTTTTGCGCACAAAAATGCTTTATTGTTCGCGCGATTAAAAACTGGATTTGATGTAGTGGCTCACATGCTGGGATTTTTTTATGCTTATCTTTTTCGCAAGTTTACTGGTTTGCTTACTGGTCATTCTGAGTTTCTCCACGTATTTGGCTTTAAGTAGCCGTCGTTGGCCAAAAACTAAAGGGAGGGTTATCTCGGTAACAATAAACAAGAAGAAGACCAAATCCAGTGGTTCGGCTGTTGTTTATTGTCAGCCGCTAATCAGTTATGAATATGCAGTGGGAGGTAGGCAATTTACGTCTACGCGTTTAGATTCAAGGCTGATGGCCTACGACAAAGAATCCGATGCAATTTCTGTTGCAAATCTTTTTGCTGAAGGGTGTGAAGTGGATGTCTTTTATCATCCCTTTTTTCCTTCTATAGCCTGTCTGCGTGCAGGGCTCTATGGTAAGTGGGTGTATATAACCCTGTATTTTTTCGGTTTGCTGCCGCTGATCTCGATCACTATTTTCTCTGGTGTATCCATTGTCTAAGCTTGATTTTAATTTGCTGCATGGGTGAATCAGAGTTTGGGATTTTATGTTTATTAATCCAGGTGCAAGCTGTTAGCGACACAATAGATATCCCTGATCGATTGTGCCGCCGGGTTAATAAGTGAGCGTTGGTGCTAAATTCAACGACACCTGAGCGAGTAAGGTAATTTTCAGAGTTGCCTTAGATCTTTTGCCCCTGCCGATTAAGGTAATACACCAACGACAACATAATTGGCACCTCCACCAAAACACCCACCACAGTAGCCAATGCCGCACCGGAATTTAAGCCGAACAGGCCAATGGCGACGGCCACCGCTAATTCAAAAAAATTCGAGGTACCGATTAAACAGGCCGGGGCGCTGATGGATAAAGGCAGGCGTAGCGCCTGTGCGCCCAGCCAACAAATAGCAAATACACCATAGGTTTGCAGGGTCAGTGGCACGGCAATCAGGGCGATAATTAAGGGTTGTTGGGCGATAGAATTGGCTTGCAGGGCAAATAGCAATAATACCGTTGCTATCAAAGCGGCGATGGAGAGGGGTTTTAGACGCTGGCAAAATCTATTAATTTTGCTTTCGCTGGCTAAAAAATAGCGGGTGGCTACACCGGCTAATAAGGGCAATAAAACGTACAACACCAGCGATAAAACCAGCGTGTCCCAGGGGATTTGGATATTGCTCAAGCCCATTAAAAAGCCAGCAATCGGCGCGTAGGCAAATAACATAATAATGTCATTGGTGCCTACTTGCAGCAGGGTGTAATTGGCGTCGCCTTTGGTTAATTGGCTCCAGACAAACACCATAGCGGTGCAGGGCGCTACGCCTAATAAAATTAATCCGGCTAAATAATCAGCTGCCTGCTCTGGGCTAATTAAATTTTTATACAGCCAAAAGAAAAACACACTGCCGAGCAGCCAGAGGCTAAACGGCTTGATTAACCAATTGACGCCGAGCGTGAGCATTAAGCCTTGGCGATGCTCCCGGCGCAGGTGCATGGCGGTAAAGTCGATTTGAATCATCATGGGGTAGATCATCAGCCATATCAGCAGGGCTACCACCAGATTAATGCGCGCCACAGTACATGCGGCCACGGCTTCAAACCACTGGGGTTGCCACAGCCCAAACAACACACCGCCAGCCATAGCTAGGGCCACCCACAGGCTTAAGTAGCGCTCAAAAATGCCCATTAGGCCACCTCGTGAACCAGAGCGGTTAAGGCCTCGGCGAGTGCCGTGCCGCGCAAGCCCTGTTTCTCCAGCGCCACTAAGGCTTGGCTGCGGGCTTTAATCTGCTCGATACAGGCATTAAACGCTTGCCGACTGGCGGCTTCGTCACCGGCCAGTTTGGATGGATCCACCAGCCCCCAATGCAAGCGCAGGCTGCCGCCCATCCAAACCGGGCAGGCCTCTGAGGCCGCACTATCGCAAAGGGTAATCACCGCATCTGGCTGCAGCGCGGCGAATTGCTCCCAGGATTTACTGGCGAGGCCGTTAATCGGTATGCCTGCTTCCTGCAGATAACGCAGGGTTAGGGGGTGAACCTCGCCGGCAGGTGCGCTGCCTGCGCTAAAGGCCTGCAACAGGCCCTGGCCCAGATGGTTGGTAATGGCCTCAGAGAGGATGCTGCGGCAGCGGTTGTGGGTGCAGATAAAAAGTAGTTTCATGGCGTACCTATATATGGATTAGCAGATGTTTTTGCCACAGCTGGCGCTTGGCGTTGGGAGTGTGAGCGGGTTGCCGAGGGCTGTGTGCTGGATAATCTGCAGGGCCCAGGCGGGCATATGGGGGTTGAGTTGGTAATAGACCCAAAGGCCTTTTTTGCGTTGGGTAAGCAGCTTAGCCTTGCGCAATTGCGCCAAATGGCGGCTCATTTTCGGCTGGCTGACACCCAGTAGGGCGTAGAGGTCACACACGCACAACTCACCTCGGGCCTGCAGGCATAACACACAGGCAAGCCGGGTGGGGTCGGCGAGGGCTTTGAAGAGTTCTAGGGCGGTCACAGCGCTGTCCGGGTCAGTGGGGGTGTAACTATATATGCTAAAGCGTATTTATTACAACGCTGTGTCCGACCGGGTAAGGTTCGGTTGAGAAAACGGCGGTATTGAGCACGGGCTGCAGTGCTCGCTCCGTTGCAATCTGATTAACAGGCCGCCGAGACAATGAGCCGCCTGAATCGGTGTGGGCTGGTTGTTGGATGATCAATAAAACCCGCATGGCGGGACAAATTCTCTGCGCCAGCGGCATGCATGAACTCTGACCTGCGGCGCCAAATGCCGCGATTAATGCAGGTGCGGGCCGGTAAGCGCTGGTATACTGGCGGCTTTTTTGCTGCGGAACGAATTTATGTCAGTCACCGAGTACATGACCTCCCTGGGCCGCGAGGCTCGCAAGGCGTCCCGCGTCATGGCCGCCGCCGATACTCAGACCAAAAACAACGCCCTTATCGCCATAGCCGATGTGCTGCAAGAGCAACGCGCCGCCCTCAAAGACGCCAATGCCCTGGATATGCAGCGCGGCCGCGCCAATGGTTTAGAGCCCGCACTGCTCGACCGCTTAGAGCTGTCCGATAAGGTCATCAACAGCATGATTGAAGGCCTGCGCCAGGTGGCCGCCTTGCCAGACCCCATAGGCGCTATTACCGATATGAACCTGCGCCCCAGCGGCATCCAAGTAGGCAAAATGCGTGTGCCCTTGGGTGTGGTGGGCATCATTTATGAGTCCCGCCCTAACGTCACCATTGACGCTGCAAGCCTGTGTTTAAAAAGCGGCAATGCCGCTATTTTGCGCGGCGGCAGCGAAGCGATTGAATCCAACAAAGCCATCGCCTCTTGCATCGCCCAGGGTTTGGCGGCGGTGGGCCTGCCTGAGGCCGTGGTGCAGGTAGTCAACACTACCGACCGCGCCGCTGTGGGCGCCCTCATTAGCATGCCTGACTACGTTGATGTGATAGTACCGCGCGGCGGCCGCTCTCTCATTGAGCGCATCAGCAATGAAGCGCGGGTGCCGGTGATCAAACACCTGGACGGCATCTGCCATGTATATATAGATGCTGAGGCGGACTTGGAGAAGGCTTTTAATATCGCCATCAATGCCAAAACCCACCGCTACGGGGTGTGTAACGCGATGGAAACCCTGCTGGTACATCAGTCGGCAGCACCGCACATACTGCCGCGCCTCGCCGCAGCGCTGGGCCAGAAGGGTGTTGAACTGCGCGGCTGCGCCGCCACTTGTGGCCTTATCAATGCTGTGGCGGCGACCGAAGAAGACTGGCGCACCGAGTATTTAGCACCGATTTTATCGATCAAAATCGTCGCGGATTTAGACGCCGCCATTAGCCATATCAATACCTATTCCTCCATGCACACCGACAGCATAGTGACGGAGAACTACAGCCGGGCGCGCCGCTTCCTGCGCGAGGTGGATTCCGCCAGCGTCATGATTAACGCCTCCACCCGCTTTGCCGATGGCTTTGAATACGGCCTGGGGGCGGAGATTGGTATTTCCACCGATAAAATTCACGCTCGTGGCCCGGTGGGGTTAGAAGGTTTAACCAGCCAAAAATGGATTGTGTTTGGCGATGGGCAGATTCGCCAGTAAATGGACTGTTAAGTGGAGCGCGCAGATAGTCCGCTGTTGGTATACGGCGGCAGTTTCGACCCAGTGCACAACGGCCATGTGGCGGCCTTTTGGCTGGCGGCCAATCTGCTGGGGGCCGGCGAGGCGCGGCTGATGCCGTGTTTTTTATCGCCCCTCAAACGCCAGGCCTTTAGCACTCCGGCGCAGCGTTGCGGCCTGCTGCAACTGGTGGTAGATGGCCTGAATGCGCGCCCAAGCCAGTGTGAGTTCCGCCTGGATCAGCGCGAGGTGGCCACCAATCAACCGAGTTTTACCTGCGACACCCTGGCGAGTGTGCGCCGGGAGCAGGGGCCGCGTCGGCCGATTATTTGGCTGCTGGGCGCGGACGCCTGGCAGCAGCTGACACACTGGCGCGCCTGGCAGAGCCTGACAGATTACGCCCACCTGTTGATCGCCCAGCGCCCCGGCGCCGAGGCTATCGACCCAGCTCAGCAGGCCTGGGCGCAGGCGCGGCACATGCCTTTAGCCCAGCTGGCGCACAGCCCGGCCGGGGGTGTGGCCCATATGAATAACGCCCTGCTGGCCATTTCCGCCAGCCATATCCGCCAGCACATCACACAGGGCCTGCGCCCGGTGGGGCTTGTGCCGGAAGCTGTTGAAGAGCGGATTTATCAGCAGGGCCTTTACCTTAACTCTTACTCAACTGACACCCTATGACCGACCTAAATGAAGTAGTTATCACCGCCCTAGAAAATCTCAAGGGGCAAAAAATTGTCAACCTCAATGTGAAAGACCTATCCGACGTGACCGATAACCTGATTATCGCCACCGGCACCTCCAGCCGCCACGTTAAATCCCTCGCCCACAATGTGGTGGAGGAGGCCAAAGAAAAAGGCTTTCGCCCGCTGGGTATTGAAGGCCTGCAAGAGGGTGAATGGGCGCTGGTAGATTTTGGCGATACGGTGGTGCATGTGATGTCCGCTGAAGCGCGGGAATTTTACGACCTGGAAAAACTCTGGAGCAAAGTGCCCGCCAACCGCGCACCAGACGCTAAGGGTTAAACATGCGGGTGCAGTTGGTGGCCGTGGGCACCAAAATGCCCGCCTGGGTACACACTGGATTTACTGAGTACGCCAAGCGCCTGCCCAAGGAATTGACCCCTAAAGTGCTGGAGTTGGAACTGGGTTCCAAATCCAAACCGGGCAACACGGACGCCGCCAAAAAAGCCGAAGCGGACGCCATTTTGGCGGCCATTCCCGCTGAGCATTTTGTGGTGATGTTGGATCTGGGCGGCAAGGCTTGGTCAACCGAAGAGTTGGCCGGGCAGCTCGCCCAGTGGCAAATGAGCGGGCGGGATTTTAGTTTTGTCATCGGTGGCCCGGATGGCTTAGATGCCCGTGTACGCGCGCGCGCCAACGCCATCTGGTCGCTCTCCAATCTCACCTTGCCCCATCCGCTGGTGCGCATTGTGTGGGTGGAGCAGTTGTACCGCGCCCACAGTATTTTAATTAACCACCCCTACCATAAATAACTCGCACCCTAGGTTTTTCAGGAATTTCATGCCTTTTGCCGCCAAGCCCGGTGAATACCGCACATTTAAAAATCATTTTTCTGAAGTGCGCAGCTTTCGGTTTCGCCTGCTATTTGCCGCTGTTTTAGGCGTTGGTTTATTCGCGATTTTAATTGCCCGCTATTATTTTTTGCAGGTGGTGCACTTTGATGATTTTTTAACTAAAGCCGAACAAAACCGCATTCAAATTCAACCTGTGCCGCCTACTCGTGGCTTAATTTACGATACGGATAATCGTGTGCTGGCGGATAATCGGCCGAGTTTTATGCTCACTCTAGTGAAAGAGCGCATCGCTGACCTAGACTCCACACTGCGTTTATTGCAAAGCCTCATTCCCATTAGCGATGCCGATATAGACGAGTATTACAAACTATTGCGCCAACCGCGTAGGCCTTATGAGCCTATTCCGCTGCGTTTTCGCTTAACCGAAGAAGAAATTGCCACCATCGCCATCAACGAATTTCGGTTAGAAGGCGTGGAAGTAGAAGCGCAATTTGTCCGCTATTACCCCTACGCCGATTTATTCGCCCATACCGTAGGTTATGTCGGGCGCATCAGCATGAATGATTTAACCAGTTTTAATGAAGACCAAGTGCGCCGCTATGCAGGTTCGGTGAGCATCGGCAAAATTGGTGTGGAAAAAGCCTATGAAGATGAATTGTTAGGTGAAGTGGGCGCTCGCCATGTGGAGACCAATGCCCATGGGCGCATGCTGCGGGTATTGGATTTAAACAATCCAATTTCCGGCAAAGATTTACACCTGTATTTAGATTTGGACCTGCAAAAAGTCGCCACCGAGGCACTCGGGGATAATCGCGGCGCGCTAGTAGCGCTGGACGTTGAAACCGGCGGTGTTTTAGCCATGGTTAGCACGCCCAGTTACGATCCTAATTTATTTGTCACCGGTATTAGTACTGCGGATTACAAAGAATTAAATACCTCACCACTGATGCCGCTGTATAACCGCAGTTTACAGGGCCTTTATCCACCCGGCTCCACCTTAAAACCCATGCTGGGACTGGGCGGTTTGGAGTCCGGCGTTATCACCACCGGCACGCGTATTTACGATCCAGGTTTTTACACCCTGCCCAAAGACAGCCATCAATACCGCGACTGGAAAAGAGGTGGCCACGGCGGTTCGGTAGATTTACGCCAGGCGATTACCGAATCCTGCGATACCTTTTTTTACAGCCTGGCCGCTAACATGGGCATAGACCTGATGCATCCAGTCGGCGAAGCCTTCGGCCTGGGAGAAAAAACCGGCGTTGATATGCCCAATGAGCGCGGCGGTAATTGGCCGTCCAAAGAGTGGAAAAAATCCAAGAAAAAACTCGGCTGGTTTCCCGGTGATAGTTTAAATACCAGTATCGGCCAGGGCTACGTGCAGGCCACACCCATGCAATTGGCGGTTATGACGGCGACCCTAGCGTCTCGCGGTATCCACCGCAAACCCCAGTTGGTTAAACAAATCGGCGATGTGCCCGTGCAACCGCAAATTCTCGGCCGCTACAACGCCCGCCCGTCCTATTGGGACTACGTCATCAACGCTATGACTGACGTAGTGCACACACCGCAGGGCACGGCTAAGGGTATAGCGGCGGGCCTAACCTATAAAATCGCCGCTAAAACCGGTACGGCCCAAGTGGTGGGCATCGCGCAAAATGAGCGCTATGACCGCAATAAGGTGCGCGCAAGCAATCGAGATCACGCCTTATTTATCGCCTTTGCACCGGCCTATCACCCCACTATAGCCCTGGCCGTCATAGTGGAAAATGGCGAGCATGGTGCCTCTGCAGCGGCGCCGATTGCGCGCACTGTGTTTGATGCTTATTTTGCTAAACAGGCGGCCAAACAAACGCCCGCGCCCGACAGCGGCGCTACAGCTGCTCCAGCACAGGTAAACCCATGAAATCACTCGGCCCCGATTTTGTTCGCCGCCTGCCGGAAAGTAACGAAGCCTTTGGCAAGAAAAATATAGGTGCAGGTGTAATAAAAATAGATTTCTGGCTGATGTTCGGCCTGTTATTAATCAGCGCATTTGGAATTACGGTCTTATATTCCGCCTCCGGCCACTCCACGGCTATGGCCGAGCGTCAGGCGATATTTTTTATCTTGTCCTACGGCATACTCTTGGCGGTGGGGCAAATCCGCTTAGGGTTTTTAGAGCGCTGGGCCATTTGGTTGTATGGCATTGGTGTGATTTTATTGGTCTTAACCCTGGTAATAGGCGTGGGTGCCAAGGGTGCTCAGCGCTGGATTAGTTTGGGGTTTACGCGTTTCCAGCCGGCTGAAATTTTAAAAATTGCCGTACCCTTAACGGTTGCCGCTTATTTTGCCCAGCGTCATCTGCCACCAAAATTTATTCATGTTGTGGTGTGCATGATTATTATCCTTGTGCCCAGCGCTTTAATTTTAAAACAACCGGATTTGGGCACGGCTATTTTGGTTGTGATGTCGGGAGTAATCGGCCTGTTTTTAGCGGGTTTGCGCTGGCGTTATATTGTGCTCACCCTCGCGGTGGTGGCCGCTGCGGCCTGGCCCATGTGGAATTATGTCATGCACGATTACCAAAAAAAACGTGTGCTCACCTTGATAGATCCAGAAGCAGATAAATGGGGTGCAGGCTGGAATATATTGCAATCCAAAACGGCCATAGGTTCCGGCGGCATAGAGGGCAAAGGTTATATGAAGGGCACTCAATCCCAGTTAGATTTTTTACCGGAAAGCCATACCGATTTTATTATTGCCGTACTCGCCGAGGAATTTGGTTTGCAAGGGGTGTTGGCGCTTTTAGGCTGTTATGCCTTTGTGATCGGGCGCGGCTTGATGATCGCCTGGCGAGCACCCTCAACGTTTGGGCGCATATTGGCTGGCAGTATTTCCTTAACGTTTTTAATTTATGTCTTCGTCAATATGGGCATGGTGTCTGGGTTGTTGCCGATTGTAGGGGTGCCATTACCTATGGTGAGTTTAGGCGGCACCTCTTTAATCACCCTGATGATGAGTTTTGGTTTATTAATGGCGGTGTCTAATGACAGTCGGCGCGCACTATAAAAAGGGTACACAGGTCATGAGAATTGGGTTGGTTTTGTTGGGTTTGCTGTTGAGCCAGGTCAGTTATGCGGTGGGGGAGTATACCCAGCATCCGCTAACCCTAGCGTTTATCGATAAAATGGTCGATCAGCATCATTTTAATCGCAAACAATTACTCGGTTTATTTGCCAAGGTAGAGAAAAAACAAAATATTTTAGAGGCGATTGCGCGCCCGGCGGAAAAGGTTAAACCCTGGTACGAATACCGCAAAATATTCATCACCAATGAACGCATTGCTCAGGGCGTACAATTTTGGCGAGAAAACCAAGCTATTTTGAGCGAGGTGGAGCGCAAATATCAGGTCAGCGCCAAAATGGTGGTGGCGATTATTGGTGTGGAAACCGGTTATGGGCGCAACACCGGTAAATACCGCGTGCTCGATGCACTTTCTACACTGGCGTTTGATTACCCACCGCGTGCTGATTTTTTCGTGAAAGAACTAGAAGCGTTTTTATTGTTGACCAAACAGCAACAACAAGACCCGCTGAGCCTCACAGGCTCTTATGCAGGCGCTATGGGGTACGGGCAGTTTATGCCCAGCAGCGTGCGCAATTTTGCGGTGGATTATAACGGCGATGGCGTTATTGATATTTGGCACAATAAAGGTGACGCCATCGCTAGTGTGGCTAATTATTTTAAGGCGAACGGCTGGCAATATAGGGCGCCGGTTTTTACTTTAGCGAAAAAAACAGCCAACTTTAACGAACAATTACTCAACACCAAAGCCAAGCCCAGCCGCAGCTTAAATGAATTGCGCAGCCTCGGCATCAGTCCGCTCAGCGGCGATTACCCGGCTACTTCACCGGTGGAGGCGCTTAGTTATCAAGTGGAAAACGGATGGGAATATTGGCTGGGTTTTAATAATTTTTACGTCATCACCCGTTACAACCGCAGCCAAATGTATGCACTGGCGGCCTGGCAATTAGGCGAAGCAATAGAAGACGCGCGCTCGAAATAGATTGAGGCTAAGGTTAAAGAGGACGTTCAGTGGTACAGGTTTTAGGTGATATCAATATCGGCAAAATAGCTAGGGAACCTTTGAACAATCTAGGCGGCGAAGCGCTGGCTAGGCGAATGTGGCAAAAAAGGCGGAGTTTACACGCAGTAAATGAGCAATTTTTTGCCAAATTCAACGACGCTAGAACTAACAAGGTACTATTTCAACTAGCCGCTAGATTAGATACTGGCGTTGACAGGTTAAAAATAAGCATACCCAGATTACAGCAGGCGGCCTATTTGACTTGTGCTGTGTTAATACTGCTGGTATCCGCCTGTTCAAGCCACAAGCCTGCAGGCAGTGCGCATAAACCGGAAGTTGCTGCAGGGCCTAGTGAGCCGCCCAAAAAAAAGGGCCGTTATTCGCTGCTGGAAGATCAGGGGCCAGATGTTGATATAGATGTGACTAACATCCCCAACGCCGTGCCGAAAAAAGAAGAGCGCACAATTGCCGGCAATGTATCGCCTTACACTGTTTTGGGTAAAACCTATTCCATCCAATTTAATGCAGCCAAATATTCTGAAATAGGCTTGGCCTCCTGGTACGGCAAAAAATTTCACGGAGAGCGCACCTCGAACGGAGAAATTTACAATATGTTTGGCATGACTGCCGCCCATAAAACGCTGCCGATTCCCTGTTATGTGCGGGTTACCAATTTGACGAATAATAAAAACGTCATTCTACGTGTAAATGATCGCGGCCCCTTTCATGAAGATCGCGTTATTGACCTAACCTACACTGCAGCTAAAAAACTGGATTTCCACCGCACCGGTACGGCCAAGGTGCGTGTTGATGTGATCAACCTAAATGACTTTAGGCCACTGCCAGTTGCCGCAGTAAAAAGTGATGGCGGCGCGAAATTAACGGGTGCTCTTGCAGGCGTAGCCGCCATTAATAAAACGCCCGAAGCGCCGAAAACGACTAATCCATCGGCGGCGGTAAACACTCCACCCGCTGCGGCCTTGCCGCCTGTTGCCGCTAAGGGCGCTGCTGCGTCTACTGCGCAGGCTGTAAGCGCACCGCAACCCCTGAGCGCAGCGCAATTAAAAGTCTCGAGCACTAAGGCTGCAGGATTTACACCCGTGTACTTACAGGTAGGTGCCTTTACGTCTCAAGCGGGCGCTGTGGTGTTACAAAAAAAATTGCGCGGCTATACACAATTGCCGATTGTATTAATGCCGGTGGTAGATAAAAAAATTGTGCGCGTATTGGTTGGGCCGATTACCGATGCCAATGAACTGCAAACACTTAAACAAACCCTGACCGATAAAAAACTCGCTACACCCTATGTGGTGCAACTGGATGGAAAATAGTGAGTGAGTATTAGCTTTTGACCTGGTCAGAGTTCGCCTAGTTGAGTGCGCGAATTTCTATCCCAGTTGTAATCTAGTCCACCGCTTAAGCACCCAGGCAGTACCTTTTGCCATCTAATCCACAAAATGTGTAAAAAAGTACGAATACAGCCAATTTGATGAATTAATGAACAGTGGTTGTGTGAACTTTGTTGCAATTTAGGTGGTAAGCCTTGTTATAATTCTGCGGTCAAAATCTGCGCTGTCGAAATACTTTCCAGTATAAGGGCGTCAGTGTAAGTCTTAGAGTGAGTCATATAAGTCGCTACTTAGGATAGAGGCTTTTTTCAGGGAATCTTGTTCCAGCGAATATCTAAATAACCAAATCCCTAGTTAAATCCTGTATGTCCCTAATTTGGCTATAGGGTGTGGTTGCATCTGGTTCTAATTTTGGTGAACCCTTGAGTATTTAGATATAAGCCTTATTCCGGTTTCAGTAGATTGGTTTTTTTTAAGAATTATTTAGCTAAACCAGCTTGAGATTTAACGCACAAAACTCATGTTTTATCGGTAAATTTACGTTTTCTGAGGGAGGAGAGACCGGTCGTGGATAATTTCTATGCTATGAATTATTTACGACACGCGGTGCTTGGTCATCCAAAGTCGACTCTTGATTTATCTGATGATGTAGGGTGTACACAGTGAATTTGATAACCGAACGCTTTCCCATTAAATTGTCCTTAGCCAATGTGCTGTTTGCGTCGTTGCTGGCTGCCTGTGGTGGCGAAAAGGTTGCTGACGGACAAGCGCAACAAAATTCCAACGGAGTTGCCCAAAACGAGGCGACTCTTACCGAGCAAGAAAAAATCCGTCGTGGATTTATCACACTTAACCGTTCCTCCAGCTCTTCTAGCTCTAGCTCTAGCTCTAGCTCTTCGAGTTCTTCAGGGACGGCAGCCGGTTTGCCACGTTTGAGCTCGAGCAGTTCTAGCAGCTCAAGCTCTTCCAGCAGTTCCAGCTCTTCCAGCAGCTCAAGCTCTTCCAGCAGCTCAAGCTCTTCTAGTAGTTCCAGTTCTTCTAGTAGTTCCAGTTCTTCTAGCAGTTCTAGCTCTTCCAGTAGTTCCAGTTCTTCTAGCAGTTCTAGCTCTTCCAGCAGTTCCAGTTCTTCTAGCAGCTCAAGCTCTTCCAGCAGTTCTAGCTCCTCTAGTAGCTCAAGCTCTTCCAGCAGTTCTAGCTCCTCTAGTAGCTCAAGCAGTTCTAGTTCTTCAAGCTCCAGCTCTGGCAAAAGCAGCTCAAGCTCGTCTTCAAGTTCAGGCAAAAGCAGTAGCTCCAGCTCTTCTAGCAGCAGTTCAAGCTCTTCTAGTAGTTCCAGCTCCTCCAGCAGCTCAAGCTCCAGCGGCGGTGCTGTGTTGATGGCGATTAACGTCGGTGGGGCCGCCTACACCGCCAGCAACGGTGTTACTTACATAGCCGACCGTTATTACACCGGTGGTGAGACATCCGACTGGAGTTGGGTGGGCGATGTCATCAATACAAAAGATGACGCAGTTTATTTTGATGAGCGCTGGGGTGATTTCCAATACAGCATTCCTATGGCCAACGGCGCCTATGATGTTGTGCTGCAATTTAGTGAAATGAATTGGACCGCAGTGGGTGATCGCAAAATTATTGCCTCCATCGAAGGCATCACCATGTTGCGCGACTTTGATATTTACAAATCAGTCGGTAATGGCGCGGCACTGGATGTGAGCTTTGGCAATATTCAGGTTAAAGATGGCACATTGACCGTTCAGATGAGCGCTTCAGCTGATGCAGGCACCCTGTCAGGGATTGTGGTTAAACGCAGCACAATAGCCAATAGCGTGACCGGCAGCGGCGATTACATTGCCCCCACTATGCCTGGCGGTGTGGCTTATTCATCCTTAACCGATCGTTCGGTCAGTTTGAAGTGGACTGCCTCGACGGATAATGTGGGTGTGGTGGGTTATTACATATATCGAGACGGCGCGCCGGTTGGTTATGTGAATGCTGCTACAACCACCTATGTTGATCAGGGGCTGAGTTCGGACGCGGCATACTCTTATGCAGTGGTAGCGGTGGATGCCGCTGGCAACCAGTCGGCAAGTACTAGTCTTGCGGTGAAGACTTATGTTTTGGCTGGTGCGCTGACTATTTCCTGGGATGCGCCCACCTCGCGCCCTACAGGTGAATCGCTGGCCCGCACCGATATTGGCGGCTACGTAGTTCGCTACAAGCTGCGATCTGCCAGCACCTACACCAGTGTAACTCTGCCAGCTTCTGCGCTGAGTTATACCTCCGCTAAATTGGTCGGTGATTATGATTTTGAAATCGCTAGCTTTGATGTGAGTGGTGTCTACAGTGAGTTTGTGAGAATTTCCCTGTAACGCAACTTAAGCAACATAAAAGAGCAACACAAAAGCCAGCAATAGCTGGCTTTTTTTATGTCACTTATTGGTGTTTGATAGGTAAATTATCAGCTATTTGCCGTTTGGCTTGTTGCCATCAACCTGCAGCTAAATCCCGCCGGGTTAATAAAGGGCGCCTTCGGAAACCCACTTTTTGCGCGTTCGCCTGGCTATTTTTGTGCTCAATCGGTTATTTATACCGCATAAACTCCCTCATTCGGCTTTGGCATCTTCGACTTTGGCTCCTCGACTTTGGCTCCTGCGTCGTTCTACCGCCTAAATCCATTTAGGCGTGCGTCGTTCTCGATTTCATTTCCGATGAAATTCTACTTCCCCCTTCCATGGGGTCATACCGCCTAAATTCATTTAGGCGTGCTTCGCACTACCTCGATTTCATTTCAGATGAAATTCTACCTCCTCCATCCATGGCAATGTCATTAAGTTAAGAGTTTTGGTGTCGCTACCTCAATTAAATTGACTTTAGTAGCCCGGATGGAGCGCAGCCTAATCCGGGGTGTTTCGATGAAAACCCGGATTGCGTTTCACTTCATCCGGGCTACGCCAGCGGGCAAAAAATCCTTAACTTAATGACATTGCCATCCATGGGGTCGTCCTACATCCCTGCAGCCGTCCGCGCGAAAATACCTAGCGATTATCACGAACATTGAATTTCCGGAGGCGCCCTAAAAGCGCTTAGTCACACGCTATTAGGGTTTTAAGGCCCGCAACCAGTACCAAATAACGCGCACAGAGCGGCGCAATTCTAGGCAGAGAAAAAACTGTTCTTTTTTATCGCCTGTGCGCAGGGCGCGCAGATAAGCAGCTGAATTTTCCAGAATAAATACCAGGTGATCTTTTAACATACGCAAAGGTCGGCCCAAAATCTGTGGGCCAGGTTCTTTGTAGGCAAACCATATGATGGGTTTGGCGCAGGCTAGGTGTTGTTTTTGTATATTCTCTGCAGAGTACTCGCGCAGTTTTAAACGGTGCCCCACGGTAATGTCTGGGTAGTACCAGACGGATTTTTTTTCTGTTAATAAATAAGTAAACAGCGCGGTTTCTTCACCGCCGAGTAGCTCGCTGCCTTTGCGTCCCAGGTTGGGATCAAAGCCGCCTATATCGGCGATGATGGATTTGCGCACACAAAAATTCTTGCCAAAAAAAGGATGCCGCCAGGAGGTTACGGCAAAGGCCTGGTCGCCGTGGTCGATGGCGGCGAAAAATCCTTTGTAGCGCTCGTCATACCACCAGGGCTGGGGTCTATCCCAAATAATTGCTATTTTGCCAAATAGGCTATCCACCGGGTTTGCTTGCAGGTGATCTAAATAGCCTTGCAACCAAGTGGGTGGTATTTCGGCGTCGTCATCGGTAAATAAAATGTATTCTCCGCGCGCTTTGCTAACGCCTAAATTGCGTGCATGGGAGAGACCTTGGCGGGTTTCAATGTGAAACTGATACTGCAAACCGGGAAAATTAGCCGCTTCTATAACTGCCTGGGTGTGATCGGAACTGTTGTTATTGACCACAATAAATTCGACCTGCTGAGTGTTATTCAGCTGTTGCGCGGCCAGTTGGTCTAGGGTGATTTTAAGTGAGTCCGCATTATTGTATGTGCACAAAACAAGACTGATGAGCGGCGGCATGTAGACAAATCTCTGAATGTTAATACGGGTGTTGGTGGTAGCCGTTAGATTTACTTGCGCATATGTGTATTTAAAAGGCTTTTGATGCGCGCTAAATGTTCGGCGTGTACACCGCTGTGGCAGGGGAGTGTGAGCAGGCGGCGGGCAAAATCGCGGGCGTTGTTCTGCGCTTGCCGCGCATCAATCAGGGCGGCTGGGCAATCCAGGTCAGCCAGCGCCTTTTGGTACATGGCCGTTGCACCCAAGCCCTGTGAATTGAGCGCATTTAATAAGGTATCTCGCTGTTCGTTGTTGTTACACAACAGCGGGAAACGCAGCATTTTACGATTTAGAGTGTTGAGCTGGGCGTACAGATTATCGCTCATGCCGAGGTCGCAGAGGGTGGCATAAATAGCCGCTGCAATAACATCTGTGCGATGGGCGTAGCGATGGTAATTGTTCGGTAAGAGGCTTAAACGCAGGTCGTCCATACCCCGAATAGCCTTGAGTGGGTGGTAGGCCGTGGCGCCGGGTTTAAAAATAGGATTGTGGTTGAGAAACCAATAAATACTCGGCCTGAGTAACTGATTAAATATCGCGTATTGGGTTTTTAATACCAAGGCCGAGGGGACAGTTTTTGCTTGGATGGCATCGGTTATTGAGCAGGGCGTTCGGCTGAACAAGGCGCCACCGCCGAGTAGGCTAACCGGTTTGCCTTTGCCGAACGAAAATATTATCTGATCGCTGTAAAACGTCTCAGCTGCAGTATCATCGGGAAACCATTGGGCGTTGTCTTCGATGGTATTAACCGGGGCATCCCAGGTTTTAAGAACCTCCAAAATGCCCGGCCAATCTTCGCGAATACCTAAAAAATTAACACCTATGACCGCTAGGGTGTTGGGGCTGAGCGCCTGCCGCAGTTGGTCGAGGTCGTAGCCCCAGGCGCAGGAGCGAATATCCACCAGTTTGGCTGTGCAGCCTGCATAAATACAGGCCGCCACAATATCGGGGCAGCCATAGGCGGGCACAATAACTTCTGGCGCGCTGATAGGGTTTTCGGCGCGAGCAAGCAGCAAGGCCAGGGCAAGAGCGCTAGTGCCTGAGTCGAGCCAGCTGGCGTGGTAGCCGGGAATAACTATGGGTTGCGGCGAGGTTTTGCCCGTGACAATGGGTTGCCCCACCGGTGGTAAATCCCCCCGGATTATCGCGCGGAAGGTTTCCATGTTGTCATTCTCTGACCGGCCAAAAATTTAATGCCCGCTTCAAGTAGGGCAATATTCACGTTGACAAAAAAATAAATAATTTTTACTGGGCCAATAAGGCGCAGATTAGGTAATACATGCGCCGCCAGGGCAAGCCCATAAAATGCCAGTTGGCCTATAAAAATAAGGCTATAAAATGCACCTGTAGTTGCGCATAGCGCGCTTAATAAAAACGTCGCCACCAAAAACCAGGGGGTAAGCCAGCGCATTAATTTATGGCTAAACACCTGAAAGGCGAAAAATCCCATGGTTTTTACATTGAGTACTTCTTTGTGGCGCCACAGCCCTGTCATGCCGCGAATTACTGTGCGAATTTTGCGTGCGTACTCTTTAGAGGGGTCTTTTAGGTCTTGATAATAACCTAATACATCCGGTGCGCTGACGGCTCTTAAACCGGCTTTAGCAGCGTTTAATGCGGTATTAAAATCGCTGGGCGAGTGAATATCCCACTCTTGGCAAATCGTTTTGCGCGCTGCGAAAAACGAGCCGCTTAAACCGACCAGGCCGGCCTGCTCCGATTCGAGTTTGCGCAGCCACATTTCGTATTTAACGTAAGCGCCTTCGCCGGCAATAGAGCCGTCTTGGCTGATAAATCGATCTTCACTTGAAACGGCTCCCACCGATGGGTCCGAAAAATAAGTGACTAATTTTTCCAGTGCATCGGGAGGAATTTCCGTGGCCACATCGGAAAATACCAAAATCTCACCAGTGGCAGCGGCTATTGCGGTGCGCTGAGCATTTTCTTTGCCGAGCCGCTCACTGGCGCGCACCAGGCGCACGCCCTGAGCGGCGTAGCGGCCCACTATCTCGTCGGTGCCGTCATCGGAGCAGTCAGAGGCTACAATCAATTCCAGGCGCTCCCGGTTGTATTGAATGGCGAGTGTATTATTGATTTTTTGTTCGATGCGCGCCGCTTCATTGTAGGCCGTTACTATGAGGCTGACGCTGGGTTGATCTGCGTTGGGATTTAGCTTTATGCGATGGGCAGTGCGCAGACGATTTACACGCAGGATAACAGGGTAAATGAAATAGCTAAAAATGGCTGCGATTGCTGCCAGCCAAAACAAGCATTTAAGCATGGGGATTCCTCTTGAACTAGGCGAGTAAGGGCGATCTAGGTAGAATCGCCGCCTCCGTAATCGCAGCTGTGCAGCCAGCGAAGGCAGCCCTTGAGTATACATGATCCTCAAAACCTCGGTTAAACCCTGGCGGGCCTGCAACAGGCGCCTAAGTTTTGCTGGTGAAGGGCTGGCGGCACAGGCAAAAAGCGCCCTTAAATCCTGTCGATTGTGCGGCGATTTGGGCGCGCGCCCGCTGGCCGTTGCTATGAGTGCTAAGGTGTTAACTTAAATAAGGTGTGGGTAGAGAAAACATATGGTCAAGCTGGAGCACCCGCTGCGCGTCTTGCATATAGTCTCCGGTGATCTGTGGGCGGGCGCTGAAGCCCAGGTGTTTACGCTGCTTGGCCAATTACAGGCGCTGGCGGCACCCAAAGTGGTGGTACTCAATCCTGGCGAACTGGCCGATCGTTTGCGGCAATTAAATATACCGACGATTATTTTGCCCGAGGCGAACCTGTCGTCGCTGCAGATATTTATGCAGTTATTGAAAATTATTTATACCTATAAACCCCATGTGGTACACACCCACCGGCAGAAAGAAAATATTCTCGGCGGCTGCGCATTTGCGGTTAATCGTTTGTTGGGGCGCGCAGGTGTTTCGGTGAGAACTGTACACGGCGCTGCAGAGTTTTCTCCGCGTGGATTAAGGCGCGTGCAGGAGTATATAAACACCTGGGTTGGTCGCTATATCCAGTCGCAATTAATTGCGGTTTCCGAGGATTTGCGCGCGCAATTACTCGCTACCTTCAAAGCTAATAAACTCACTCTGGTGCGCAACGGTGTTGATGAACAGGCCTTGCGCGCACTTTTACCTAGTCACCTCAATACCGAGCAAGCCTTCCATGTAGGAATTGTAGGCCGCCTGGAAACCGTGAAACGCGTCGATATATTTTTAGCCATGGCGGCGCAATTAACTAGCGCTGCACCTTCGATTAACTGGCAATTCCATGTGATTGGCGATGGCAGCTTGGCCGCACAGCTAAAAGCCACGGCGGCGTCCTTACCGCTTGACGGGCGCGTGCAGTTTCACGGCCAGGTTAATCCCGTGGCGCCGCTTTTGGCGCAGTTAAATATGATTGTGATGTGCTCTGATCATGAGGGTACACCAATGGTCGCGCTGGAAGCTCTTGCTCTGGGGGTGCCTCTGCTGGCCCACAAAGTGGGTGGCTTGGCGGAGTTATTAGCAGGCTGCGAAGCGCTGTTAGTAAGTGATCACTCTCCTGAAGGCTACGCCGATAAATTGTTGGCCTATTGCCGAGCGCCCTGCGCGCCGGTGAGTTTACCGGCTGAATACACTGCGCGATTTAACGCACAAGCCATGCTGGCCCTGTACAATCGCCTGTTGAGTGCCGCTTGATGCGCGCCCTGTTCAACGTGCCCGTCCCAGTGTGAGAATCCCCAGAGTTATGACGCAAAACCGCCCGGATACAAAACCTTCTTTTTTGCTGGTGGCCAATTGGGATTCCAACGTCGGTTATGCCTGGTGGCTAATGGAGAGTTATTGGGCGCGTATTTGCCGCGAATACGGCGAGCAATACCGAATTATTTTAGCCTTTCCGACCATATCAACCATTCCAGAGCATCTGCGCATTGAGCATATGGAATCTATTGAATGCGCTTTTGCGCAGGGTTGGGGGCTGAGTATTGTTCAGCGCATGCAGTTTATTGTGCGCAATCGCATCAAGCTGATTTATTTGACCGATCATCCTACCTATTCGTTTTTATATTTGCTGTACCGCTGTTTAGGTGTGCGATGGATCATCACGCACGATCACTCACCGGGTCAGCGCGACGCGCCGACGGGCATTAAAAAATTACTCAAAACTGTATTAAATCGATTGCCCGGCTTGTCTGCTAGCGCCTGTATCGGCGCCACCGACTATGTGAAAGAACGTTTGCAGCGGGTTAATTGTGTGCCCCGGCAAAAATGTTTTGCCGCGCCCAATGGTATACCCCTGCGCCGATTACACGGCGACAAACAGGCCTTGCGTCGGCAGTTTGGATTGGCCGAGGATGCTCAGCTTGTGGTAACTGTGGCGCGGGCTAATAAATATAAAGGCATTGATTTTGCACTGGAGGTGTTTGCACTGATTGCACAAACACAGCCGGAAATTAATTTCACTTATTTAATGCTTGGCGACGGCCCTCATTTGGCGGAATTTAAACAGCGCGCAGCACAATTGGGCCTGGCTGAGCGTGTGGTATTTCTCGGTCGAGTGGAATCGGTGGACGATTATTTAATCGCTTGTGATATAGCCTTTCATCCCTCTTTAGGCGAAGTGGGATATTGCCTGGCAATTTTGGAATATATGCAGGCAAATTTGCCGGTGGTGGTGCCGGATAACCCTTCCGTCTGCGGCGCCACCAATGCGGCAAGCGGCGTAATTTATCCTGAATTTAACGTCGCGGCGGCCGCGCAAGCGCTTGCTGAACTGCTGCAACAGCCTTCGCAGCGCGCGCAAAAAGGCAATGCGGGCCGCTTGGCGGTTGAGGAGCGCTTTAGTCTGGAGCACTCGTTGCGGGCGTTAATCAACGTTTTTGACACAATTATGCGGTGAACATAACTTTATGTATATTTGGCAAATAATAAAAACTGCGGTGAGTGTGTTTAATCGCAAACAATACAGATCGTTTATTGTTTTGTTGTTGTTCTTTTTGATTTCTGCCGTCATTCAGGTGGCGGGAATCGCCAGTATCGGCCCTTTTATCGCCGCATTAACAAGCCCTGAATTGTTGAAAAATAATGTCGTCATGAAGTCCTTAATGGCGATGTTTAACCTGCAGACAAACGTGCAGGTGATATCCTTTGTGGCGGTGGTTTCTCTGGCCTTGTTGGTGATCTCGAACGCGGTTTCTGTCGCAGCGCAGTGGCTTTTACTGACCTTCAGTATGGATATTGGCGGCTCAGTGCAGGGGCGTTTGTTTGCAAGCCTTATCTCGCGCGATTATTTATTTCATAAGTCCAATGATTATTCCGCCTCTATTCCTAAAATATCTCAAGATACCTTGCGATTTTTGTATATGGTATTGCAGCCTATTTTGCAGTTGTTTTCCAACGGCTTTGTGGTGGTGATCATTTTGGGTGGCATAGTTGCCCTTAATCCGATGGTGGCGTTTGTTGCCGGGTTTGTGTTATCGGCGGCTTATACAGGCACCTATTATTTTTTGAAAAAACAGATGGCTGCAGCCGGTGATCGGCTGACGCAGAAAACAGCAGCCACCCACAAGGTGCTCAATGAAGCGTTTGTGGGGGTGAAAGAAATTAAATTGGTGGGGATTGAACAGCAGTTTATTGATAAGTTTAACCAGGTGAATCGGCAGGGTATGCAGTCGGCTACTTTTTTAAGTTTGGCTGTGGACATCCCGCGTTATGTAATCGAAACAATTGCCCTGTCGGCGATTTTTATCAGTGCTATTTTTGCCTTAATGGCGGGTATTGAACCGGCCTCAATTTTACCTATTCTAAGCCTGTACGCAGTAGCAGGTTATAAACTTTTGCCTACCATGCAACAGGTTTACAAAGCGGTCTCCTCCATTAGTGCGCACGGTTCGGTAGCAAAAGATATCGAGTGGGAGATAGCCCAGCACACACCGGCCCCTAGCAGCAGCGAACTGCTTGGCCAGCCTTCTTCGCGCGCAGGATTGTCTGTGGAGATCAATAATGTCTCCTATCAATATCCCAATACCGATCAGTACGCGCTCCAAAATGTCAGCGTGCAGTTTTGCTTCGGTAAAATTAATACCATTGCCGGGCATTCTGGGTCGGGTAAATCAACTCTGTTGGATATAGCCCTCGGCTTATTAGCGCCCAGCCGTGGGCAATTATTGGTGGCGGGTGAGCCTATCTCCAGTCAAACAGCGCGCGCCTATCAGCAGCGGATAGGTTTTGTGCCTCAGCACGTTTTTATTCTCAATGACACAGTCGCGCGCAATGTGGCGTTTGGTGAAGCCGCCGAGCATTTTAATGCTGAGCGCCTAACCCATAGTTTAAAACTGGCGGGTGCGATGGAATTTGTTAGTCGTTTACCGGACGGCGTTAACACAGTGTTGGGACAGGACGGCAAATTACTCAGCGGTGGGCAGCGGCAAAAAATTGCTATTGCCCGCTGCTTGTACCGCAATTCCGATATTTTATTCCTTGATGAGCCTACCAGTGCTTTGGATATAGACGCCGAATTTGAATTTATGCAGGTGTTGGAGGCGTTAAAAGAGCGCTACCTCATTATTATTATTTCTCATCGCCCGTCGGCAATTCGTTATTCGGATTTTATTTGTCTAATGAAAGATGGTGTTATTGAGGCGGCGGGTAGTTTTGATGAGCTGAAACAATCTAGCGATTCGTTCCGTAACTTAATTGAAAAAAGCTCTATGGAGTAGCGCCTGATGACGCCCAATGCTTTAAAAATATTGTACTTTTTTAACCATCCAACCGCCGAAGACGAGCGCAAAATTGCCAGCGGCGAAATTCCATCGGATCGGCTTTACGCAATGGTGGAGCTTAAACGTTGCGGTTGGTGCGTTGATGCTTGCGACGAGCGTTTGAGTGATTTTGAATACCGCATGCGGCCCTGGATGAGCTGGATTAATTGGGCCTGTATCAAAAAGGCTATGCAATTTGACCTATGGCTGGTGAAGGATAATTTTTCGTTTATTCTGAGTATTTTGGCGCGTCTGTGTGGCAAAAAACTTATTTATATTGACAGCTTGTTTCACTATCCCAAAAGCCGTTTGCGCCGCGCGTCAATTTGGTTGAATGTGAGATTGGCGCCGCAAATCGGCGTTTATTCAAATTTTCAGGCCGACTTTTGGTCGCAAAAAATGGCGGTAAAACGCGATAAATTTCGCGTTTTTAGTTATACGGTCGATCACGACTTTTACCTGCGGGGGTTTGCCGCTGCACAGGCGCCGGTTGAGGATACGCCTTTTGTATTGGCGACTGGCCGAGATATGGGCCGCGACTTTACCACCTTAATTCAGGCGACGGCCCGTTTAGGTATAGGGTTAAAGCTGGTTACCTTGCCATATCTGTTGCCGAAGAATATAGATGAATATGCTCACGTACAGGTTTTGCAGCGCATATCCTACGAGGCTTTATTTAGCTTATATCGGGATGCTGTGGCGGTGGTTGTGCCCTTGCGAGACAATATCGAATATCCCTCCGGTATTCGCGCGGGGCTTGAAGCTATGTTATTGGGGCGGCCAACCCTCTGCACTCAGTCTGAAATTCTCAATGAGTATTCAGCCCCTGACGAACACGAAATAGTCTACTGCGCACCCCATTCGGTGGATGATATGGTGCGCTCATTAAGCACAATTATTGATATGCCGGACGATGAAAAGCGCCAGATGTGTCAGCGCGCACAGGAAAAAGTGCTCGAGCGTTATTCGATGGCGCAATTTGTTGTTGAGTTGGAACAGGTTTTTCATGAGATGGCCAATAGTGCCGCCTGATTACAGGCTGCGCGCGCCCTGTAAAAAAACGGACGACGCCATGGATGCAGGACGATCCCAAGGATAGGGGATAGTCTTACAGGCTGCTAGTAATTAGCACTATTTGCGGGCGCCCAGCCCCAAATTTAACGACACCAGAGCGATTAAGGTAATTTTCAGCGCTTTCTTGATCAATGGCGATTTCGATGATGAGTAGGGCAGGGCAGTTATGTCTTTGACAGTCAGTGTAATTATTCCCGCCTATAACTCTGCGTGCACTATAGAGCGTGCTTTGCAATCGGTGATTGGGCAGACGCTGCAGCCGCAGGAAATTATTCTGATCGATGATGGTTCAAAGGATAATACCGTTGCGCTTGTGCGCACGCAGTTTCCTAGTGTGATTATTCTGCAGCAAGCTAATGCGGGGGCATCTGCTGCGCGCAATCGAGGCGTTGCCCACGCAAGCGGGGAGTTAATCGCCTTTTTGGATTCTGATGACGCTTGGCACCCACAAAAACTGCAGATGCAGGTAGACGTATTCGAGCGCTCACCCCAATTAAATTTTTTATCTACGCAGTGTGAATACTTTACTGAACAAAAATGGCTTAGTGTACAACCGCTAGAACTAGCCGTTATTGAGCGAGTAGATATTAAAGAATTGGATTTTTATCAGGTTTTTGCCCACCCTTTTTTGGCAACTCCTTCGGTGATGATGCGCAAAGTTTTTTTTGATGCGCTAGCGGGATTTGATCAGACGTTGGAAACTGCCGAGGATGTGGATTTATGGCTGCGCGCCGCCTATCAAGGCGGCTATGCATTAGTTGCGGCGCCATTGACACTGGTCATTGCCCAGGAGGAATCATTGTCAACGCGCACTCTGCATTCACCCTATGGCCAGCATTTGGTTGTGTTGGAGCGTTTTTGTCGCAGCAAACAATTCAGTTGGAAATTTTGGTGCTGGATTTTACCCAAAACGAAAAGCGAAATTTATTGTAAATGGGGCTCAACACTATTGGTTATTCATCGCCCCTTGGAAGCCTGGTATAAGTTGACGCGCTCTTTATTGTGTATGCCCACCGCGAGGGGATTTTTTCTCTGGCTGAAAGCCTTGGCGCGTGTTTTAGCGCCCAAGGCTTAAGTGTAGACTTGCCCGTCTGCCACGCGAGCGAATAGCTAGGGCTGCGGTGTTGTGCGTCGGTGTGGATCCGGTCACAGCTTGGGTAGATTTTATTGCGCAGCGGTTGATTCAGGAGTTTTTGAAATTCTGTCTCTGGTGTTGTTGCGCGCAAATTTGCCTGCCAGAGTGGCGCTGCCGAGGTGTTTCAACACGCTGCTGGATTTTTAGCGCTCCCTTAGGTTTTTTTGCACTTAAAGAAAAGTGTTTCAATCTTAAGTGAATAATTAACGGGCTAGTGTTCTGCTCACGCTTTGTTATGCATCTGCATTCGATTTTGCCCTTGTGGCTTGGCGTGCAAGAATAATTTATAACAGTAAGTAAATATTTTTCGTTAATTTGGTTTTTTTGAGTATAAAAAATGGTGCAAGTGAATATTAGCCTGGGGGCAAAATAACGGCTCCTGCTATGGCTCAGTGTCACCGTGCATCTATTTTTGGCGGCTTATTGTGGTGAGTAAACTGGTCGTTTTGATTGTTGGATCACATTTGCAATGAGCGAGAATTCGTGATAATTGAACTAATTGCTGCGCAGGCTTTAGCCTGGGCTATGGTTACCAATAAGTACACACAATGAGGTTTTGGGTATGAAATATGTAAAGGTTCTTGCGGCAGGCCTAGCTGTAGCTTGTTGGAATAACTCAGCGCTGGCTTGGCGTTTGGACTTAAATTTTAACAATGGAGAGGTGGGCAAGGCGGCTGACCGTTCGCCTGCGGTGTTTGGTTCTGCCGGAGGAGTCTTGTACACCACCGCCAAGTCGTATGAAGGCGGCAAGGGCGTTGAGATGAACATTAGTGCGGGTGATACCGGCTTCGGCGTTTGGGGGGGCATCATCGGCCACCCAACCACCTTGAAAAAAGGTGATCAAATTTGGTTTCGCGTTCGCACCTACTGGCCTTCAGGGTTTAATTACGACTCTAATGGCGAGGGTGGTCACCTCAAGTTTCTCCGTATCCACACTCAGTCGGCAGGGGGCGAGAACGAGGGCTATAACGACTGGTATATGAACCCTCGCGGCACCGATATTTCCCACAAATTTATTTTTGAGGGCGAGCAGGTCTGGTACGACATGGTGCCTACCGCCTATCAACCCCAGTACGACGTTTGGGAAAGCTATGAATTTTACGTCAAGCTGGATGATGTCCCTGTCTCGAAGGGTGGTCAGGGCCGCGTGCGCGCGTGGAAAAATGGCAAGCTGTTAGCCGATATTACCAACCGCAAAACCCTGGTCTCGGCCAGCTCGGTTTCCGATCGCACCCACATGTTTACCTACTGGAATGGCGGCTCACCTAAGACACAGAAAATGTATGTGGACGATGTGGTGCTGACTTCTGATCAACCGACGCATAAGGACGCCAATGGCTTTTATTGTGTTGGCACTGAAGAGACGGCGGGTGCCCAGGCGTTACCTCCTCCTTCGGGCACTAACAGCACGGCTCAGCCAGCTATGGCGCCACCGCAAAACGTAAAGACAAGTAAATCCAGTCTTTAAATCGCTTCGGCTCAGTTTAGTTCTGCTGAATTAAACTGAGCGCTCGCTCTAGAGATTGCTGCCACTCGTGTTGAAGCGTCGAGTGCAGTGTCTCTACCTGTGCCACGTAATTGGCTTTGTCCTCCTGCACAGTGCGTAAACAGCTGGCGATACTCGCCGCGCTGTTATCACAATAGGTGCCGCCTAGTCGAAAATAGGCTCGTGTCGCCGCATTGTCGGACAACACAAATGGCTTTTTACAACTGACAGCCTCGTAGGCGCCGCAGACTAAACAGTGCTCGCGCGTTGTAAGGTCAAGCACTATATCGCAGGAATTTAATAGGTTCAGATATGCAGGCTCCGGTAAATAACCCGTCAATTTAATATTGGTGGGTAGCGGTTTGCCATACGCCTGCTCGCGCCCCTTACTTTTACCAGTGACGTAAAAAGTTAATTCAGGCAAAAGCTCGGCGGCTTTGAATACTTCAACAAAGGGTTCATCCGCCGCCCATGAGCAAATAAAAATGACTGAATTGGGCAGTGAGGTAATCTCTGTAGGTGGGTGCAGCTGCGGCAGTGGGTCCGGCAGCACAATGGGGCGCCCACCTTTGTCTTCGATAATTTTAGCCATGCCGCTATTGGTTACTATGGTGTAGGCCGTGTGGCGAATAATCCAATCGGCGATTAGCTGCAGCCAATAACTTTGCCCTTCTTTAGGAAAAATCCCCGCATTGTGCGCATCAATCACCAAGCGATAGCGAAGTACAGGCCGCAGTACAACACACAATAGGCTCAGTATCAGGGAAGGGTTTTGGGCTATAACGACTTTATTTCGCCAGTGCCAGAGCAGGCTTATGGTTTGCAGTACAGAATAACCGTAGCGCATTAATCTGCTTTTTTGTGGGTAATCCAGTTGTACCAACTGCGCATTTAATTCTGCACTTAATGAGCGGTTGCGAGTGTGGTTTTCCCAGGCGATCCAGAGGGGGTGGCTGTGAGTAGTCATGGGTTTTGGGGTGGCTTTATTGGCTGGGAGAGTAAATCCTGTTTAGCTTTCTGGTTTATGTTGAATAATGCCGATATGAAAGCAAGATGGATCCAAAAAAATGGGTAATAGGTAATGGTGACAAACTGGCCGGCGATAAAATATCCAATAACGCCCATTGCTAGCCCATAACCTATGTGTTGTACGACCGGTGGAACGGCTTTACATCTAAGGGGGGTGAATATACAAAAGAAAAACATCATTAAAAATGCAATGAGTGCGGGGTAACCGGCATCCGTACCAATTTGCACCAATATATTGTGCGGCAACTGCGCGTGGGGATAAAGCAGGTCATAGGAATAATAATCGTTGTAATAGGGCACAAAATTATAATAACCCACGCCGAGCAATGGGTTTTCTTGAATCATGGTGTAGCCATGTTTCCAATAAAGCAGTCTTTGTTGCGAGGTGCGGTCATCGCCTGCAGTGGTGAAGCGGTCCTTTTGTTCTTGGGGCAGCAGGAAAATAAGCGCGTTGACTAAAATGGCGATGCCGATCAGCGGTTTGATTTTAAATAGGCTTTTTCTAAACATTAATACCAGCTGCCCGGCGAGGGCAATTTGCGAGCCACGGCTGCTGGCACCTAAGACAGTAAGAATCGGTGCAATCCATAAAATGTTGAGGAGGATTTTTTCCCAGGTGGCGGCTTGGGCGCGAAAATAACTAAAGGCGTAATAGGACAGCGGAAACAGCATCACCATTAATACGGCCAGCTCGCCTGAGTTATGAAAATAACCGTTTGGCCCCATAAGGCCCCAGCTGGTAAAACCAAAACCCCGCATCACCCAGGATTTGGCGGTGCCGAAGGCAATTTTACCGGCGGCTAACATATAAATCATAATGGTGATGTAAAAACGGCGTTCAGTATTGATGATATTGATCATCAAAAAATAAATGACAAACCAACCAAAAAAATCCATGAAATGGTAGGTAGCATAATCGCGGTTATAGGCGGTGAGTGTCGAAAGCTGTAACCAGATAAAATAAAAAATTAGCCATTTATTTGCTGGGGAAGAAACCCAGCGCACGCTGGGATCTGCTATGGCGCCAGCCAGGCTGCCTAATAAAAGGAGTTGAGCGTAGGGTAAAACGTCTATTTCGGGGAAAATACCCTGTGGGCGGACAAATTCAAAAAAAAGATAGCCGCAGATCATCCAAAAGGAATAGTGCTCCTGCTTGATGTAGGCCCACATGTTTTTAAATTTGAAGGCGTAAAACTCTTCAAGAGTTACATCGATTTTCTTCATGAGCCCAAATGGCCTTTTGCAATAAACCTTCAGTAGCCGCCACTACATTTTCTTCGCAGCGGGTAAAAAAGCTTGGGCTGCTGTTAAAAGGGTCGTGTAAATAACTCAGCGGTGGGCGGCAGAACAAGCCTAGCAGAGTGGTTGGTGCCTGCGGGCCGAGCAAATGAGCTATTTTGGGTAGGTGGCGCGGCTCCATACCCACCAATAAATCCCCCGCTTCATACACGTAGGCTGAGATATTGCGGGTGCGGTGGGCGGTTAAATCAAGCCCTATGTGTTTAGCAAACGCTACAGCGCGCGGATCGGCGGGGTGATTATTCGTGCAACTAAGGCCGTAGGAGGCGCAGCGCACCCCTCGGCTTTGGGCAATTAACTCCGCCACTGGGCTTCTGCAAATATTGCCTTCGCAAATAAAAATAAGCCGCCGCACCGACTGGAAATTAATATTCGATAGCCGATCATAATGGCCGAAATACCAAAGCAGTTGGTGCTTGGCAAAGCGCATCAGGCCCTTTTTCGAGCCGAAATTATTTTTGATTCCTCGGCTAAATCGAGTCATCACAAATTGCCCCGGTGGTTGGCCGTTTGAGGTAGGGTGTGTAGAGATGCAAGTAGCTCTTTAGCATAGCGCGTATGGAAAATCGCTCCTGTACTGTTCGTTGTGCTTGTTGGGCCAAAGAAGCCCGCAGGGGAGCGTCGTCTAACACTCTCACAAGTGCTTTTGCCAGTTCCGCCGGATTGTTTTTAGCGACTAATAAGCCGTCCACATCCGGTGTCAGGATCTCCTCTGGCCCGCCGCAGCGGGTGGCCACTACCGGCAGGCCGCTAGCCATGGCTTCAAGTGTGGCGATACTAAAACCTTCGCTGATGGAGCTTAGTACGAACACTTCCATCGCGGCCAAAAACCCCGGTGTATTATCTAAAAAACCGACGAAGTGCAGGTGTGCGCCGAGATTTAATTCGGCCACTAGGCGATTGATCTGAGCCATTAAGTCCTGTTTGGCATGGCCTGCGATAACAAAATGCACATCGCTATGAGTGTTAAGCACCAACTGGGCGGCTCGCACCAGGTTGGCATAATCCTTCGCGGGGCGAATATTGCCTATGGCGCCGATCAGGCGCGCCTCAGTCGGCAGATTCAGTTGTTGCCGTATATTCATAGCGACGGCACCGCTGTAGCGCTCTGGAGCTATGCCGTTGTAAATAGTATTAATAGCGGTATAGGGGAAGAGTTTGCGTGTGGCCACATAGCGGCGTAAATCCTCACTAACCGTAATTAGCCGGTTTACGCCCCATTTCATTAATTGATTTTTAATTCCGATAAAACGCTCCTTGGGGTTTACATCTACCTGGCCGTGTAAAGTGGCCACCAGAGGAATACGCAGCAGCAGCGTTAAAATGGCAAAGGTGAGGGTGGAGCCGAGTAAATTCGCTTGCACCAGCTGCACATTCTGTTGCCGCAGCAGTTTTAACACCTGCCAATAATAAGGTAGCGATAAAAACCCGTGGGGTTTGAGTACAAAGTAGCGGATGCCCCGTTTAATTAATTGCTCCTCCACCCAGCCTGGGCCTTTGATGAGCGCAATGTTTTGGTAAGCCGGGATTGTTAAATGCTGAACAAGATCTAGAAAAACCGTTTCTGCGCCACCTGGCCCTGTGGTGTCTATGGCGTGAAGGATGCTCGGAGGGGTGGCAGGCATAGCGAGGGCGCAGTAACAAAAGTGCGCCAATGTACTATAAACAGCATTGCACTTACCACAGGCAGGGCTCTTGCCCGTAAAATGCCGCCTCTTCATTTTGAGCCTTTAGCATGCCGCCGATTTCTGTTCTTGTTCTCGACGCCGCCCAGCGCAGTGCACTGGCTGTGACGCGCTCTTTAGGGCGCCTGCCGAATGTAACGGTTGTGACCGCCGAGCGCGCAGGGTTTAATTTGGCGGGCGCCTCCCGCTATAGCAGCGAGTCTTTGCTATACCCCTGCCCAGAGACGCAGCCGCAGCAGTTTATTGATTGGCTCAGGCAGCTATTACAGGTGCGCACTTTTAATTGGGTGTTTCCCGTTACCGAGGTGACTAGCCAACTGCTGTTGATGCACCAGGCACACATAGCGAATTTACATCTGCCCTTTGCCCCGTTGGAAACCGTCATGGCGATGGCGGATAAGGGGCAGTTAACCCAGCGTGCTCAGCAGTTGGGTGTGCCGGTGCCAGGCTCCGTTTGGCATGCTAATTCAGCCTCTTTGGTGCCTGCGCAGCTGGCCTATCCAGTGGTGATTAAACCCTGTTTGTCAAAAATATATGTGCAGGACCGCTGGCTTTCGACCAGTGTTTTTGTCGCGCAGGATGCGTCTAGCTTAGCGCGAGAATTAGCGCTGCGACCTTATTTGGCTGAACACCCGTTTATGGTGCAGGAATTTATTCCCGGCACAGGAGCCGGTGTATTTGCGCTTTATAACCAAGGCCACGCGGTGGCTTTTTTTGCCCATCAACGCTTGCGGGAAAAGCCTCCTGAAGGCGGCATCAGTGTGCTCAGCGAAAGCGCAGCCGTCACGCCAAGCCTTGAAGGTTACGCCCGCACCTTGTTGGATGCGGTGCGCTGGCACGGCGTGGCCATGGTGGAATTTCGCCAAACGCCCAGTGGGGAATATTATTTAATGGAAGTAAACACGCGGTTTTGGGGTTCTTTGCAGTTGGCCATTGACGCGGGTGTGGATTTTCCCGCTTTATTGTTGCGCGCCTGTAGCGGTGAATCCTTGCCCGCTCAGCCGGCCTATAAAATTGGCCAGCGATTGCGCTGGTTTTTAGGTGATTTAGACAGCTTATATATTTATTTAAAACGGCCCTACAGCCTGAAACAAAAATTATCGCGTGTAGCTGCTTTTTTTACCCCTAGATTTGGCGCATTGCGTTACGAAGTGAATCGCTGGGGCGATTTGGCGCCCGCGTGGCAGGAATTAAAACATTATTTTAAAAAAAATCATTAGTAGCCTGCTGGTAACCGCTTTGAAATTGTTCACCGATTTGGTTTGCGGCAGGCTGGTAACAGGCGCCGCTAAGATTTACCACAGGATGCTATGAATATTTCGGCACTTTTTGATCGCGGTTGGGCGGTCATCCCCAACGCATTTGAACAGTCTGAGGTGCTGGCGGCACAGGCGCTCAGCCACGACTATCGGCCTGCACACATTGGCCGTAATCAATCGGCGCAGCTGGCGCAAACGGTGCGCTCGGATAAAATTTTTTGGCTGGAAAATCCTGACAATCCCGCCGTGCAGGCCTATTTACAGCTGATGGATGCAATTCGACAGGAGGTGAATCAGCGCTGTTTTTTGGGCCTGTTTGATTATGAGTGTCACTTTGCACGGTTTGATGCGGGTGATTTTTATAAAACCCATTTGGATGCCTTTGCCGATGAACACAATCCGCGCGGCAATCGCAAACTTTCGTCGGTATTTTATTTAAACCAGGCTTGGCAGCCGCAGGATGGCGGTGCGTTGGTGCTGTACGCGCCGGGCAGCGAGCGGGAAATTACCCGTGTATTGCCTGAGCTTGGCACTCTGGTGTTATTTTTCAGTGAAGAATTTCCCCATGAGGTATTACCTGCCAAACGCGAGCGCTGGAGTTTAACCGGCTGGTTTAGGACGCGCCCGGAGGGTGTTTAACAAAAAAGCCCAACCATAAATGGTTGGGCTTTTTTGTTGACTGGGCGTTAATTGCAATTTGATCTTGTCGGTGGGTGCGGTTGTTAAAGTTACATTTTTTCCAGCACATCAATTCCCAACAACCCCAGGCCGGTTTTAAGCGTCTGTGCTACTTTGCTGCTCAGTAATAATCGGCTGGTGCGATCAGCCGTACTCACGTCACTTTTTAAAATAGGACAGGCTTCGTAGAAACTCATAAATAAACTGGCCAGGTCGTACAAATAACTGCACAGCCTATGAGGCATGGCATCGTCCGCCACCTGTTCCACCGTGTCACTAAATTGCAGTAATTTTAGCGCTAAGGCTTTTTCCTGAGGGGCATTGAGTGCAATGTTGCCAGTTAATGTGTATTCATCTGTCTGTCCATGCGTGAAGGCGTTGCGCAACAAACTGGCTACGCGTGTATAGGCGTATTGCAAATAAGGCCCTGTGTTGCCTTCAAAACTCAGCATGCTGTCCCAATTAAATACATAATCCAGCGTGCGGGTTTTGCTTAAATCGGCGTATTTCACTGCGCCTATGCCGACGGTTTTTGCCACTTGCTGTTGCTCGTCGGCGCTGAGCTGGGGGTTTTTTTCTTGTACGGCGGCTAGCGCCCGTTCAGTGGCTTCAATTAATAAATCCGCCAATTTGACGGTGCCGCCGGTGCGGGTTTTAAAGGGTTTGCCGTCGTCCCCCATCATGGTGCCAAAAGGGTGGTGTTCTAATTTAACCGCTTCGGGGACTAGGCCAGCCTTTTTGCTGAGGGTAAATACTTGCTGCATATGCAGGCTTTGGCGCGCGTCAATAAAATACAGAATACGCTCGGCGTTTAAGTGTTGCGCGCGGTATTGCAGGGCCGCTAAATCCGTTGTGGCATATAAAAAGCCGCCGTCTTTTTTCTGCACTATGACAGGTGAGGGGGTGCCTTTTTTATCGGCCAATTCACTTAAAAATACTACTTTAGCGCCCTCGTCATTTACAGCGAGGCCCTGCTGCTCCAGATGGGCTACCAAAGGTGCTAAATATTCGTTGTAGGCGCTTTCACCTTGGGTGTGGGTTTTATTTAAAGAAACACCTAATAAGTGGTAAATCTCTTCGCTGTGGTGCAGTGAAACGGCGCGAAAGGACTGCCATAAATTTAACAAGTGTGCATCACCGGATTGCAAACGCACTACATAGTCGCGGGCTTTGTCGGCAAAAGCGCTGTCGTCGTCGAAATGTTTTTTCGCCTGCTGGTAAAAAATTTCTAAATCTTTTAATGCAAATTCAGCTTGCTCGCCGCTGCTCATTTGGTTTTCTAACTCAGCGAGCAACATGCCAAATTGGGTGCCCCAATCGCCTACATGGTTTTGGCGAATAACCTTATGGCCTAAATATTCCAATACCTTTACTACCGCATCGCCAATAATGGTGGAGCGCAAGTGGCCTACGTGCATTTCTTTGGCGAGGTTGGGGCCGGAATAATCCACTACTATGGTTTGGGGGTTGCCAACTGTTGGCGCTTGCGCGGGGTTAAACTCGGCGAGGGTTTGGGCTAATAGTGCGTAATTCAGCTGCAGGTTAATAAAACCGGGGCCTGCGACTTCGGCTTTTTGGATTAGGCCGCTCGTGTCTAAGGCGTCGCAGATTTTTTGCGCTAGGTCGCGAGGATTTTGCCCCATGCGTTTAGCGGCTGCCATGGCACCATTGGCTTGGTAGTCGCCAAATGCAGGGTTTTTGCTGGGGGCTATGTTAGCTTCGCAGGGATCAGGAATGCCCACCTTGAGCATGGCATTAGAAACAAGTTGGGCTAAAGCGTGACGCAGGCTCATAACAATTGGCTGACCGAAGGCGAAAATAGGGTGCGCGATTGTAACCTTCAAGCGCACAGATGCAAGCTGCAGGCGGCGACATGACTACTCGCCAAGCCACGCAGCGATACTTTATTAACCCGGCGACACAATAGGTCGTCCTGATCTATTGTGTCTTAGTACTTTTAAAACGGGCGAAGACAGATGGATCGCCTTGTTTTAGCGGAACTCGCGCAATTATCAGCCCGACGGAAAAATCCGTCGGCTTAACCAGGAAAACGGAGCGAACGCATGAGCGCAGTGAATACCCAAATAAATGATGCGCTGTTGTTTGTGCGCTGGGCTAACCCGGCGGCAAAAAACGCCCTCAACCTCGCCATGTATCAACAATTGGCCGCCGCGCTTGGGGAAGCGCAGCGGCGGGATGATATTAAGGCCTGTGTGATCTTGGGCGGTGAGGGGGATTTTTGCAGCGGCAATGATTTGGCCGAATTTATCCAGGGCCGCAGCACGCAGGTCGGTGAATTTTTTGAGCCGTTGGTGGCGTTTATTCGCGCTCTGGCGCGGTTTGATAAACCGCTTTTGGCTGCCGTTGATGGCTGGGCGGTGGGTATAGGGGCAACAATGTTATTGCATTGTGATCAGGTAATCGCCTCGCCGCAGGCGCAGTTTAATCTGCCGTTTACCCGTTTGGGGCTCTGTTGTGAGTGCGGTGCGAGCCTGTTGTTGCCTTTGCGTATCGGCCAGGGGCGGGCGGCGGATTGGCTGCTGCGCGCCGCGCCCATCAGCGCGCAGGAGGCGCTACAGGCGGGTTTTATTAATCGCATTGAGGATGAGCCGGTGGCGGCCATCCGCGCCTGCGCGTTGCAGCTAGCCGAGCGGCCCTTAAGTGCGCTCAGAGCACACAAAACTCTGTTAAAAGCCCCTTGGCAAGAGGCGCTCGAACAGGCGATGCATTTAGAAGAGAAGACTTTTTTTGAGCTGCTGATGGGGCCGGAATTTCGCACCATACTTGCAGCTATGAGCGCTAAATGGCGCAGCTAAATACCTTGGGAGGCAGCATGATTCAGTTTGATTTTACCGGCCAGCGCGTTTTAGTGGTGGGCGGCACCAGTGGGATTAATCGCGGCATTGCCCGCGCGTTTGCCGAGCAGGGCGCCCATGTGGCGGTGGTGAGTCGCAGCGAGGAAAAAGTACAGGATACCCTGGCGGAGTTATCCCAATACGGCACTGAAGTGGCGGGTTTCACCGCCGATGTGCGCGATTATCCAGCCTTAGCCGAGGGCGTTAAAGAATTGGCCGAGGCCTGGGGCTCTTTGCATCTGGTAGTGTCTGGGGCGGCGGGGAATTTCCCAGCCCTGGGCGCACAGATGTCGCCTAATGCCTTTGCCGCCGTGGTGAATATCGACCTACTGGGCACCTATCATGTGATGCGTGCGGTCTACCCCTATTTGCATAGGCCCGGCGCCTGTGTGTTGAATATTTCCGCTCCGCAAGCTCAGGTGCCGATGATCGCTCAGGCCCATGTCTGCGCCGCCAAAGCCGGTGTGGAAATGCTTACGCGCAGCCTTGCCTGCGAGTGGGGCAGCGAGGGTTTGCGGGTGAATGCAATTATTCCCGGCCCCATTGCCGATACCGAGGGTATGGCGCGCCTGGCGCCCACGCCAGAGCTGATGGCCGCCTGCGCGCAATCAGTGCCCATGGGGCGGTTGGGCACCGCGCAGGACATAGCCAATGCCTGCCTGATGCTGGCCTCGCCTTTGGCGGGTTTTATCACCGGCGCCATAGTGCCGGTGGATGGCGGCTGGTTGCAGGGTGGGGCGGCCCATGTGGCCAGCCATTTTGGCAGCCTGATTAAAGCTAAGTGACCTAGTCATTTAGCGGCCCGGTCGTTTTTGCGTACACTGTGCGCTTTTTTCACGGAATCTCTATGACACAGCCATCCAGTTGCGCATCTGACGCCAGCGCCACAGCCACTCAACTGATTTTAAAATTCAGCTGTAACGACCAGCCGGGCATAGTTGCTTCGGTGGCGAGTTTGTTTTCCCTGCAGGGCTTTAATATTCGCGAGTCCTCGCAATTTGAGGATGTGTACACCTCGCGTTTTTTTATGCGCACTGTGCTGGAATCCGTAGAAGGGCCCAAAAATATCGCCGCTCTGCGCGCCACCTTCAGCGCCATTGCCGACCGCTACGGCATGACCTGGGAATTACACGACGGCAGTTACAGGCCCAAATTGTTAATTGCGGTTTCCCAGTGGGGGCACTGCTTAAACCACTTATTAAACAGTGCCAAACAAGGCTCGCTGCCCGTGGATATTGTCGGCGTAGTCTCCAACCACAACGACATGCGTGATTTGGCCCAGTGGTACGCTGTGCCTTACCATTATTTACCCGTAACACCGCACACCAAAGCCGAGCAAGAAGCGCAAATACTGAATTTAATGCATTCCAGTGGCGCAGACTTTTTAGCCCTCGCCCGTTATATGCAAATTCTCTCCGATGATTTATGCAGCGCTTTAGCCGGCCGCGCTATTAATATTCACCATTCATTTTTGCCGGGTTTTAAAGGTGCCAAACCCTATCATCAGGCGTTTGATCGCGGCGTAAAACTAATCGGCGCCACTGCCCATTATGTAACGGCGGATTTAGACGAGGGGCCGATTATTGAGCAGGAAGTGGAGCGCGTAACCCATGCACTCACACCGGAACAATTAGTGGAAATTGGCCGCGATATTGAAGCGGTGGTACTGGCCCGTGCCGTGCGCTGGCACGCGGAGCACCGGGTGATTTTAAATGGCCAAAAAACGGTAGTGTTTGCGCGTTAATTGGCGAGTGAGCACATTCTGTAGCCCGGATGAAGCGCAGCGAAATCCGGGGTGGGTTGGGCATGGCATAATCCCTTTTTCTGCATTTGCCTGCCGGGCTTCAAGCCCTATGTTTGTAGCGGAAAATTCCTAAAGGGCGGGCGGTGGTAAATACCCACCGCCAACAACTTAGCAGGCGTTGATTAATCGCGGAAATTCGTAAATTGAAACGGCTGGCCTAAATCGGCAGTGCGCACCAGAGCCATGGCCTCTTGCAGATCATCGCGGCTTTTACCGGTCACGCGCACCTGATCGCCCTGAATCGCCGCTTGCACTTTTATTTTACTGTCTTTAATTAATTTGACGATTTTTTTTGCGACTTCGGTTTCTACCCCTTGTTTAAAGGTAATTTTTTGGCTGAAGGTTTTGCCCGAGTGCACCGCTTTGCCGATTTCCATGGCGCTGGTGTCTACATTGCGCTTGACTAATTTGTTGCGCAGAATGTCCACCATTTGCTGTAGCTGGAAATCTGCTTCAGCGCTGAGCGTGGTTTCATCTTTGGCCCATTTAAAACTTGCTTCAACACCGCGAAAGTCAAAGCGGGTATCCAGCTCACGGCTGGCAATATCCACAGCGTTGCGCACTTCTTCAGCATTAATTTCCGAAACAATATCAAACGAAGGCATGGTACATTCCCCATAAGATTAAAAACCGGCAGTGTACACCAGCCCACTTAAACTCCCAACATCAGGTTATCTGCATGAATGCCAAACTTGAAATGCGTACCTTTCTCTGGTCGCTACTGGTTATTTCCCTGGGCTTCCTCTGGATGATTAGGCCATTTTTAGCGCCGATTTTTTGGGCCTGCGCCCTGGCTATTATTTATTACCCTTTGCATATGCGCCTGCTAGCGCGCATCCCCAACCGGCCTAACACTGCGGCATTTATCAGCCTCTGTGTTTGTGTAATGGTAGTTATATTGCCGGTGATTTTAATTGTGGCGCAGGTGGTGAGCCAAGCGGCCCAAGCCTACAGTCATATTGAAAAAGGTGCCTTCGACCCAGGCCAATATCTTGAGCGCATTAATTCGCTATTTCCTCAGGCGCAACACCTATTAAAAAAACTCGGCTTGGATATTAATAATCTGAAAAAAACCGCTATGGATGCGGCCATGGTCGGTGGCAGGTTTGCCGCCGAACACGCGCTGAATATAGGCCAAAATGCGGCGGGTATTTTGCTGGATTTTTCCCTCATGTTGTATTTAAGTTTTTTTATGCTGCGCGATGGCAACCAATTGCTGGAATTATTGGTGCGCGCACTGCCGCTAGGTGATGCCCGCGAGCGTAAATTATTCGCCCTGTTTGGCGAAGTCACCCGCGCTACAGTAAAAGGCAATTTGGTCATCGCCTGTATACAAGGCGCTTTGGGCGGGGCAATTTTATTTATTCTCGGCATGCCTGGGGTTTTATTGTGGGCGGTATTAATGGCATTTGCTTCACTGATTCCAGCGGTAGGCCCGGCCCTAGTCTGGGTGCCTATTGCGCTGTATTGGCTGGCCACTGGGCAATATTGGCAGGCAGGTATTTTGGCGGGTTTTGGTGTAATGGTAATTGGTATGGTGGATAATTTATTGCGGCCCATTTTAGTGGGCCGCGATACCAAAATGCCTGACTACATAGTGCTCCTCTCCACCCTCGGCGGCATTGCTTTATTTGGCATTAATGGCGTAGTGGTAGGGCCTTTGGTGGCGGCTTTATTTATGGCGTTTTGGGGGATTTTTATGGCGGAGATTCATGTGAGTGGCGATGCGTTAATTGCGCCTGCGAATACTTTAGAGTCCGATGAAGAAAAACCCAATAATTCATAGGCGTGAAGTATGGATACACAAATTGCCTTTTATGAGCATAAAAAAATTATAAAGGTGACTTCTGGGATTTAGAACAGGGCATGCTCGATTGGGAAAATATATTGCCCTAGATTCTTGCTCGCAAAATGCCTTCTAGGCTGCGCTAGCATAACTAACGAGCGAGAAGCGATAAGTGGTGAAGTGGCTATTGCTGAAAAAGTTGGCCTGTCTAAAGATTTGGGCGAATAGATATATCGATGGGCTGTAAAGGGTAATGAAATATGACCAATAGTATCCAGGGGGAAAAAGATTTAACTCTTGATTTGTTCATGTCTCTTAATTTGAACGAGATCCTAGCTTGTGCATCCTGTGGTGGTATCGAAGAGGTACGAAAAATAATTACCAGGGAGGCAAAAAGAAGTGATTTTTATAATGACATCCAGGTGAATGCCTTGCTATTGCTTGAGGATGTTACCTCAATGCGGCTAATTCCTTTCTCCAGAAATGATCCTTTCAGACCCTTGGTTGAAAATAGCATAAACGGACAGCGCTCTGCGAGTATGGCAGATCTATGTCAGGAGGATCTAGCGGTTCTGGCTGAGCTTCTCGATTATATAAAGAACATGTATTTGAGAGTGCGAATTGCCGATTTGCTTTGGGTATGTAAAAACCCTAGAACCCGGAAGCATGCAATCGAGGCAGTTGATGGTTATTTGGCGTTATCTGAAATACCGGAGGCTTGGAGTGTTAGATGCGGCAATCTTTATTTGGATCGAGCCTATTATCTTTCAAAGAGAGTTGGGTATGTTGAAAGAATTGACTTGGTGCGTGGCGCTTATTCGACATATTTGATGACCGAAAATGACTTGTCGGTTAAGGTCAGGGTTGCTCAAACTGTTTTGGAACACAATGTATTGCCTGATGAGTCGTTAGATTTGGCAGTTGAGCTAATCAGTATCGGCAACAGTTTAGTGTTAGATCGCGAGCTCCGCTTTGCGGTCTTGTTTTTTGAGTTGTCCTCGCAGTTTTATCTCAAAGCCTCGGACATCGACCAATCATTTCTCGCAAAAGTAAAAGCTGCAGAGTGTCATGAGCAATATGGCGACGAATGTTGCCAGGCTGGAGCGCCTAATAGTTTTTTGGCAAAAGAATATTATGAGCAGGCCTATCATATCTATCAGGAAATGCCAATTTCTAAAAAAGATGAACTTTTGCTAAGGGCGAAAATTGATAGCCTTTACCATAAGATAATCGCTGCGGGCAAAAAAATTGTCGACGCAGCTGGAAAAATTTGTACTCCTATTGGGGATTCGGGTGAGTATGATCGCATTTTTAGGGAACACGTATCTGGAAAATCTGATCCGTTTGAGGTTCTCTTGTATTTCGTGGTGCTTTGTCCTTTTAATTTGGAGGAGTTCAAATGCGATGTGGTTCGTAACTTGAGGGGCAATCTGCTGTCGAGTCTTATTAGCTCATCGCAATATGCATCCGATGGTAGAACTATTAGCAAAACCCCGGCAGTTGGGCTGGATGCGATACTGGATCCCAGCAGCCCACTGGACGAAAAGGTGTTAAATGATTCTATGGTGAGAGCCTATAATCACAAAATGCAGGAATACGTAAAGGTTAGAATTCTGCCAGCGCTTGATCAGATTTTGCTGGAGCATAACTTCAGCCGGTTTTTATTGTTTAACCTTTGCTTGAGTAGTCCATTGATTCCTAAACAAATTGTGAATACCGTAACGCAAGCTGTCTGGTTAGGTTTTGAAGGAGATTTTGCATCTGCAATTTATATCGTTGCTCCGATGGTGGAGCGGATATTGCGCGAAAGATTAAAATGCGCCAATGGTAAAACATCTGTTATAGACGAAGAAGGGATTAACATGGAGACATCGGCAGTCTTGTTAAGTCCAAAAAGTGAAGAAATTCTGGGGGGTAATTTGGTCTTTGAATACAAGGCGATTTTTGTTGATCGGAGTGGGGTTAACCTAAGAAACGAAGTTGCACACGGTTTGCTAAACGACGATAGTGCTTTGTCTTGGGGGCCAATATACGCCTGGTGGTACCTTCTAAAGGTAATTGTCCTTTCATGTTCTGTAGTTGCAGAAGTAGGGCAATAAAGTTTTAGCGTACCATCTTAATTGCTAAGGGCCTAGATGTGGGCGACATGGCTCTGTAACTTAAGAGGCAGTGAACTTTAATTAATGCATAATTAAAAAACCCGCCGAAGCGGGTTTTTTATTGGCTAACTAACTATCACATGGCAACCGTAGTAATTTCCACCGCCGCAATGCGTTTACCCTCATCCGCCGCCGCTTGATAACTAGCAATTTCATTAAAATTCAAGTAGCGGTAAATATCCGCACCCATGCTATTTATTTTGCTGGCGTAGCTTAAATACTCTTCTGGTGTAGGCAATTTACCCAATACAGCGGCGATGGCGGCTAATTCAGCTGAGGCTAAATACACATCGGCGCCTTCACCTAAACGGTTGGGGAAGTTGCGCGTAGAGGTGGATACTACGGTTGAATTGGTCGCGACGCGCGCTTGGTTGCCCATACACAACGAGCAGCCGGGCATTTCGGTGCGGGCGCCTTTTACGCCGTAAATGCTGTAATAACCTTCTTCCATTAATTGGTGTTGATCCATTTTGGTGGGCGGGGCGATCCACAGGCGGGTTGATAAAGCCTCTTTGGTGGAGGCTAATAATTTACCGGCGGCGCGGAAGTGGCCTATGTTGGTCATACAGGAGCCGATAAATACTTCGTCGATTTTGGCACCGGCCACTTCGCTTAATACCTTCACATCATCCGGGTCGTTCGGGCAGGCGAGGATAGGCTCTTTGATGTCGGCAAGGTCGATATCAATAATCGCGGCGTATTCAGCGTCGGCGTCGGCTGCCATTAATTGTGGGTTGGCCAGCCAGTCTTCCATCTTGCGCGCACGGCGCTCGATGGTGCGCACATCGCCATAACCCTGTTCGATCATCCAGCGCAGCATGGTGACGTTGGATTTTAAATATTCAATGATGGGTTCTTGGGCGAGTTTAATGGTGCAACCGGCGGCGGAGCGCTCAGCGGAGGCGTCGGAGATTTCAAAGGCTTGCTCCACTTTTAAATTCGGCAGGCCTTCTACTTCCAAAATACGGCCGGAGAAAATGTTTTTCTTGCCCTTTTTCTCCACGGTTAACAGGCCCGCTTTAATGGCATAGAGCGGAATGGCATTTACTAAATCGCGCAGGGTAATGCCCGGTTGCATTTCGCCTTTAAAGCGCACCAGTACCGACTCAGGCATATCCAACGGCATTACGCCGGTGGCGGCGGCGAAGGCTACTAGGCCGGAACCAGCTGGGAAGGAGATACCGATGGGGAAACGAGTGTGGGAGTCGCCGCCGGTGCCGACGGTGTCGGGCAGCAACATGCGGTTTAACCAGGAGTGAATAATGCCGTCGCCTGCACGCAGGGACACGCCGCCACGGGTCATGATGAAGTCGGGCAGGGTGTGTTGGGTTTGAATATCGACGGGTTTGGGGTAGGCAGCGGTGTGGCAGAAGGACTGCATCACCAAGTCGGCCGAGAAGCCCAAGCAGGCGAGGTCTTTAAGCTCGTCGCGGGTCATGGGGCCGGTGGTGTCCTGGCTGCCGACGGTAGTCATTTTCGGTTCGCAGTAGGTGCCGGGGCGAATACCTTGTACGCCGCAGGCCTGGCCGACCATCTTTTGCGCCAGGGTAAAGCCTTTGCCGGTATCGACCGGGGCAGCGGGGGTGCGGAATAGGCTGGAGGCGGGCAAGCCTAAAGATTCGCGGGCTTTGCCGGTGAGGCCACGGCCGATAATCAAGTTAATGCGGCCTCCAGCGCGTACTTCATCGAGCAACACGTCGGACTTTAAGCTGAATTCGCTTAGTACCGCGCCGCTTTCAGAGAGGATTTTGCCCTCGTAGGGGCGCACTTCGATTACATCGCCCATGGCGATTTTATCCACCGGGGCTTCAAATACTAAGGCGCCAGCATCTTCCATGGTGTTGTAAAAAATCGGTGCGACTTTGCTGCCGATACACACGCCGCCAGTGCGTTTGTTGGGTACGCCGGGCATGTCATCGCCGAAGAACCAGAGCACTGAGTTGGTGGCGGATTTACGCGAGGAGCCGGTGCCGACTACGTCGCCTACGAAGGCAACGGGAATACCCTTCGCCTTGATTGCTTCGATTTGTTTTAGCGGGCCTTTGGCGCCTTGCTCATCCGGGGTCAAACCTTCGCGGGCCATTTTGTACATGGCCAGGGCATGCAGTGGGATGTCCGGGCGGCTCCAGGCGTCTGGGGCGGGCGAGAGGTCGTCGGTGTTGGTCTCGCCGGTGACTTTAAATACCGCGAGTTTGATGGAGTCGGCCACGGCGGGTTTGGAAGTAAACCATTCGGCGTCTGCCCAGCTTTGCAGCACGGCTTTAGCGTGGGTGTTCCCTGCGCGGGCTTTTTCTTCTACATCGTGGAAGCGGTCAAACATTAACAGCGTGTGTTTGAGTTCTTCAGCGGCGAGTGCGGCGAGGGCGCTGTTGTCTAATAAATCGATGAGGGTTTCGATGTTGTAGCCGCCGTGCATGTTGCCGAGTAGGGATACAGCCAGGGCTGGGCTAATGAGGGGGCTTTTGGCTTCGCCTTTCACAACTGCACTTAAAAAACCGGCTTTTACATAGGCTGCTTCGTCCACTCCGGGTGGCACGCGGTTGCTAATTAAATCAACCAGAAAGGCTTCTTCCCCGGCGGGGGGGGCCTTTAATAACTCCACTAAAGAAGCGACTTGAGCGGCGTTGAGCGGTTGGGGGGGAATTCCTAAAGCAGCACGTTCAGCGACGTGGGCGCGGTAAGCTTCAAGCACAGGTGTATCCTCATTATTAGGGAAAGATTACTCAAGCAAGCAGGATCTCTGCCGCTGAGACTATCGGTGTCGACACCGATCGCAAAACCTAGATTTTGCAGCGACTGCCAAGCAGGAGGCAGGCCAAAGGCGGGGCGGAATTCTACAGGAAAGCCCCTGGGCTGTTAAGTTTAGGCCGGGGCTGGGTATTTTGAAGGTGGTGAGCGCAGGTTATGAAGATTGGGCGTTTTTAGCAGGCAGCAAAGGCCACAAGCCTGTGTAGGTGGCGATTTTTTCCAGCCCATAGGCCAGGCAAAAACCCATCCACAGGCCGCACACATTGGCCACCATGTCTCGCCAATCCACTGTGCGACCCGGCGAAAAGTGCTGGCACAGTTCAATAAATAAGGAGTAGGGGATCAATAAACTGATTAAGAGCAAGAGGCGAAAACGCCCGCCTAAGGCCACCCACGCCGACAGATACAGCGTGGCATTGCCAAGAAAATGCGTGGTTTTATCGGTTAGCACCAGGTGCACCTGGGTGCCTGGCAAGAGGGCGTAGTAGGTGAAGATGACGATGGCCAGAGGAAATTGCAGGCGGCGAATCCAGGTAAACAAGGGGGATACTAAAAAACTTCGCATAGCTCAAACATCAGGTTTTGTAAGGTAGACGCAGAATAAAACCCGCGCCGCCAAGGGTTGCGGTGGTAATTTCCAGGCTGCCACCATAGCTGCTGAGAATATCCACCGCAACGGCCAGCCCAATGCCTTGGCCAGCTGTGGCGGTATCGGCGCGGGCGCCACGGGTCAGGATGGTCTCATGCAGGCTGGCGGGAATGCCGGGGCCATCATCTTCAATGACAATGACCAACTCATTACCGTCGGGCCGTTGTTCAATTTTAGCGGAGATTTGCACCTTGGTTTGCCCGTACTTGCAGGCGTTTTCGATCAGGTTGCCAATCAGCTCCATCATGTCGGCTTCATCGCCTGCGAACTTAAGCTGCGGCGGCAAAAGGCTGATGCACTGAATGCCTTTGTGCTGATAGACCTTGTGCATGGCGTTGATTAGCCGTTGCACCAGCGGGGTGAGGTCGAGCATTGAGTGGGCGAGGGTTTGGGTGACCTGGGCGGTGGCGCGGCGCAGTTGGTGGTCGACTATGGAGCTCATGCGGTTGACCTGTTCATCTACAACCTGCACCAGCTGTTCTTTGTCGCGGTGTTGCAGCTGGCCGCGCAAAACCGACAGCGGTGTTTTTAGGCTGTGGGCCAGATCGTTCAGTGAGTTGCGGTAGCGCTCCTTCTGGGCTAGTTCGTTGCGCAATACCCGGTTGAGGTTATTGGTGACCGGCTGAATATCCGCCGGGTAGCGGCCAGTTAATTCCTGGCTTAGGCCCGCCTCCACGCGCTCTAAATCGCGCGCTAAGCGGCGCAAGGGCTGCACACCCCAGCGGGCCACCAGCAATTGCACAATCACCAGCAACAGGGCCATGCCCGCCAGCCACTTCCATAGGCGTTTTTGATAGGCGTCTAATTCGGCCTGCATAGGCGCTTGGTTGTGGGCCACCACAAAGCGATAGTTTTTATCCTGCTTGTTGATCTCCCACAGGGTGTCGTAGGTGAGGGCGTAATATTCCTCGCCTCCCAAGGTGAAGCTGGCGTAGTACTCCTTGCCGGCCACAAAGGCTTGGTTAAAGGGCGGCAGCTCAGTTTTTTCCACTAGATCGCCGGATTTAGACATCCAGTAGATTTTGTTATTGCTATCGAGAATCCAGCCGATAAGGCCAGAATTCACGGTGCTAAAGCGCGACTCCGGCAAGTTTTCTGGCAGCTTTAGGCCTTTTTTATTGGGCTGCGCTGCGCCGAGCAGGAGGTGAATCTGCCCGCGCAGCAAATTGCGCTCCGCTGTTTGCTGGCTGCGCAGCATGGCGTGGTTGAGCATGTGGGAACTAAAGGCCAGCAGCGGTGGCAGCAACACGGCCGAGGCGATAAATAAGCGAAAGCTTAGGGATAAAGACGAGCTGGAAAAACGCACGCTCAGGTTCGCCTTGCCGGGCACCCAACACGGCCTGCGAGAATGCTCACGTCCTTAGGCACTGACTTTGTTGGTGCGCGGCAGGTTGAAACGGTAGCCGCGCCCGCGCAGGGTGGTGATGGCCTCTTGCTCCGGCCCCAGGTCAATTTTTTTGCGCAAGCGGCCGATAAACACCTCGATCACATTGCTGTCGCGCTCGAAGTCCTGCTGGTACAGGTGTTCGGTGAGTTGGGTTTTGGAGATCACCTGGCCTGCGTGCAGGGCTAGATATTCCAAGGTGTTGTACTCGTAACTGGTCAATTCAACTTCAACCCCGTGCAGGCTCAAACTCTTCGCGGCGGTATCCAAGGCTAAGGGGCCAAATTCTAAAATGGGGCTGGCGTGACCGGAGGCGCGGCGGATGAGCGCGTTTAGGCGCGCACGCAGTTCCTGGTTGTGGAAGGGTTTTACCAAATAATCGTCGGCGCCGGATTCGAGCCCCTCCACCTTGTCCTGCCAGTTGCTGCGCGCGGTGAGGATCAAAATAGGGTAGAGCTTGCCCGCCGCACGGGCTTTTTTAATCAGGTTAATGCCGTCTAAATGGGGTAGGCCTATGTCGATAATGGCTAGGTCGTAGTCGTATTCGGTGGCGAAGTACAAGCCTTCGCGGCCATCAGCGGCGGTATCCACCGCGAACCCCTGCTCCATTAAAAACTCTTGCAGCTGCAAGCGGATGGCCTGTTCGTCTTCAACAATCAAAAGTCGCATGGGATACCTTGGGGCTGTGCGGGAGGAGATGGGTTATGGAGCAGAGGTAAGTGGGTGGCCCTGGGCGTCCAGATTGATTACCTGCACGCGGCCGCTTTGCATGAGTTTAACCACAAAACGCGCGCTCGCGGTGCTGGGCGGTGTGGCTTGGGCAGCGGCTTCGTCCTCGCCTACAGATGGAGCAGATTCGATTTCGTCCACGCTGATGACCTTGCCGCCAAACTTCTGCTGAGCAATCTGCGCAGCCTGGGTGCGGCTGATGGGTGACTCATCAGCATTGGCCTGTGCACAGGCCAAGCTGAAGAGCAAGCAGTAACACCAGCGTCTCATAGCTAATTACTCAAGTGGCTCTACGCGCACGGCAACGCGAATCCGGCTGCCGGGTTGGTGATCCATACGGGTGCTGTAGGTGCGGCCTTGATATTGGTAATCCACATCGTAGCCGATAATTTCCTCGCGCCGCTCGGTGCGGCTGGTTTCCTGGCAACGCTCTCGCTCCCGGTAACCGCCTTCATCTGCCTGGGCGCGATTTTTCGATACTTCATTGCCCACCGTTGCACCCAATACAGCGCCTACGGCGGTGCCGATTTTTTTGTTGCCGCTGCCGTGGCCTACCGCATGCCCAAGGGCACCGCCCACTACGCCACCGACTATGGCGCCAGCCGGTGAGTTTTCATTGCGAGGTTCTTCGCGGACGGTTTCGGTCCAGCAGCGCTGCTGAGGAATGCGCTCCTCCACGCTGCGGTAGATAGGTCTTGAGCTGACGACGCGGGCAAAATCTTCGGTTTGGTCGTATCCTGCTGCTACCGCCTGGTGCGTAAGACCTGCAGTCCCCAGCAGGGCGCACAAGATCAAACGGGGAAAGGCACGGCTTGATAACATACAAGGTCTCCAAAGTGAGCTAGGGGAATTCAGGCTAGGCTTTGATCTCTGAATCGCAGCTGAAGCGCCTGCTACGATAACAATTTTCCGTTCAAGGTTCCTTTATCCGATGCAAATACTCTTAATTGAAGACGATAAATCCCTCGCCACGGGCATGCAGGATGCCTTAAAACGCGCAGGCCTGGTGGTCAACTGGATTGATCGCGGCCAAGCGGCTTTGCAGAGTTTGGCGGTGCAGGTGCCGGACATCATCATTCTGGATTTAGGCCTGCCGGATATGGATGGCTTAACGCTGCTCAAAACTCTGCGTCGGCAGCATAAACAGGTCCAGGTACTGATTCTCACCGCACGGGATTCCGTGGCTGACAAGGTAGCGGGGCTAGATGTCGGGGCGGATGATTACCTGACTAAACCCTTTGACTTGGACGAGCTGTTGGCGCGCTTGCGGGCGTTTGAGCGCAGGCTGGGCACCGCCAGCAGCCATCTCATTGTCCATGGGCGTATTACGCTCAACCTACGGGATCGCATTGCCTTGGTCGATGAGGAGGAACTCACGCTCTCCAAGCGAGAGTTTATGCTGCTCAAAGCCCTGATGGAGCAACAAAATCGCGTGCACACGAAAGAATCCTTAGAGGCTAAGCTCTACAGCTGGGGTGAGGAGGTGGTGAGTAATACCATCGAAGTGCATATTCATCACCTGCGTAAAAAATTGCCGGAGAACAGTATTCAAACCCTGCGCGGTGTGGGGTACCGTCTCAGCAAACTCGATGGCGCAGGCTAGTTGTGGGGTCGATTCGGCTCTTTCTTATTCTATTGCTCATTAGTGTGGTGACCATCGCCAACTTTACGGCGGCGGTGCGCGGCTATGTGGGCAGCATGCAAGAGGCGGAAGCGTTTTTTGATGAACGCTTGGAGGCCCAGTTGGAATACATCCACGCTAGCCTCGGCCTGGCGCTCAGGGGGTCTGAGCAGCACCTACCGCTAAAGATAGTACCCAGTGTTTCCCTACACCGGCCCTTACCCCTCAACTACCACATAGAGTTTCAAGTATTTCACCCCGTTAATGGGCTGGTGGCGCGCTCGGAAGACTTTCCGGTGGAGGCTCTCGTGGTATGGCAGGAGGGGTTTTCAGAGTTTGAGTACGCAGGTGTGCGCTGGCGCGGCCGCATCCATTGGGATGAACCCTTAGGGCTGTGGTATTTGGTCGCAGAGCGATTTGACCAGCGCTACAGCCTGGCCGAATCCGTCATTGTGCGGGCGATTTTGCCTTTATTATTGGTGATCCCGCTGCTGGCTTTAGCCATCTGGGCCATTGTTACCTACGCGCTGGCGCCATTAAAAAGCCTTACGCAGGCACTTAGCCAAAAGAGCGTGCGGGATTTTAGCCCGCTGCCGCGCACGCGCCTGCCGCGAGAATTAGTTCCGCTGGTCAATGCCATTAATGCTCTGCTGGAGCGCTTGGCGCAGGCGTTTGCTCGTGAGCAGCGTTTTTCCGCCGACGCCGCCCACGAGCTGCGCACGCCACTGGCGGCCCTTAAAGTACACGCCGCCAACCTGCACACAAGCCTTGCGGCACTCGGCGAGCCTGCGCAAGCCTTGGAGCTAGCCGAACGGGTGCAATCCAGCGCTGATCGCATGGGGCATTTAATCGGGCAGATTCTCACCCTGAATCGCGCTACCGATGGTGCCTGGAGTGCGCAGTTCAAACCTACCGAGTTATTAGCGCTGAGCAGGCAGTTGTGCGCGGATTATTATCCGCTTGCCGATGCCAAACAGCAGAGTTTGGAAATAACCGCTGAAGGGGAATTTATCGTGCAGGGTGACGCCTGGGCGCTGGGCATTTTATTGAGCAATCTTATTGGCAACGCCATTAAATACACGCCGGAGGGCGGGCAGATTCGCCTTAACCTTGCGCAACAGGCCCAACAGATTGTCTGGACTGTGGATGATTCGGGGCCGGGGATTCCAGCGGAATTACGCGAGCGGGTGTACGACCGCTTTTACCGCGTGGGCGGTGATCGTCACGCCAGTGACACGCTTGGGTGCGGCCTGGGTTTATCCATCGCCCAACAAATAGTGCAACTGCACGGCGGCAGTATGGCCATGAACACAAGCACCTTAGGTGGGTTGTGCGTCACTGTCGTTTTGCCCAGGCCGCGCTGAGTCATACAGGCGTTTATGAATCCAGCGGAGATTAAGCGTGCGTACAAGCACAGCAGAACGAGGCGCCCGTTTTTTTTTGCTCTGTGTTGTTTTTTATTCGTCGCAGTTGTTGAATCTGATCTGCCCGCTAAGCCAGCGGCCAAAATGGATTCTTAACTATGTGCAAGATGTTTTGATGAATTGCAAAAACCTGTAATCAACCAGAGCTTCTCACAAATCGATTCGGGCCACTTAAATTTAATAACCAACGAGTGAAATTTATGATTCAGCGTGCAGGAAAATTTTTAACTATGTTTTTATCCGCTGCGGTTGTGTGTGTTGCGGCCCAAAGCGCTTACTGCGCCGAACCGGTTTGCCCGGAATATTTAAATCAAACGCTGCGCAAATTACACTCTAAAGAGCAGCTAAATCTGTGTTCTTTTTATCGCCCCGGCGCGCCTATAGTGATAGTGAATACGGCCAGCCATTGCGGATATACCAAACAATTTAAAGGCCTGGAAACACTCTATCAAACCTACAAAGATCAAGGTCTGGTGATTTTGGGGTTTCCGTCTAATACCTTTAAACAGGAGGAAGATAACGAGATGGGTACGGCCACCGTGTGTTATCAAAATTACGGCGTCACATTTCCAATGTTTGAAAAGGTCGATGTGCGCGGCAGCTCTGCCCACCCATTATTTGCGTATCTGGGCAGCAAAACTAAATCACCCACCTGGAATTTCAACAAATATTTATTGGCGGGCGATACCCCCACCATCACCCATTTCGGCAGCAATGACGAGCCCATGGGCGGAGACTTAGAAGCCGCGATTAAAAAGGCCCTAGCCAACGCTAAAACCGCTCCAGCCAAATAACACACTCATTAAACCGCAGCCTAAGCCTGATTTTTGTTGAGATCAGGCCGGTACACGCCCACATTGCGCACGCCCGCTTGGGCCAGGGTCTGCGCGTGTAACTCGCTCATCACCCCGCGATCACAATAGAGTAAATAACGGCGGCTGGCGTCGAGGGCGGAAAATTTTTGCGATAGCTGATAAAACGGAATTAACAGGTTTGGCGTGGGCGAAAAATCTCTCGGTTTATGCTCTTGTTCGTCCGGGTGGCGTATATCAATGATGGTGTCATAGGCGGAAGGTGCGCTAACTCGTTCTATGGCAATACTGCCAGCGGCAACATCCTGCATTACTTTGTCTATATCCTGCACCTGGGCGTCGCGCAGGGCTCTATGCAAAATCGCCTCATCCATTAATTGTTCTTGGGCGAGCACCTTAGCCGCTTTTAAATGGGCAGAGGGTTTAACCGAGATAACACCGCAGTATTCGGGAATATTCGCCGCAAAGTGTTCAGCACCTATGGCGCGGGCAATATCAATGATGCTGCCCTTATCCATTAGGGCCAGTGGCCGCAGCACTAAGTGTTCAGACGCCTCATCAATAATTTTTAAATTGGTGAGGGTTTGGCTTGAAACCTGGCCTATGGCTTCACCCGTTACCAGTGCCGTAAGCCCCGCATGGGTAGCAATAGCGTTGGCTGCCTGCATCATTTTGCGTTTGAGAATAACGCCCATGCAGGAAGGGTCTACCTTTTGCAAAATTTCATTAACTACATCGGCAAAGGGCACCGTGACAAATTTAACGCGATGGGTGGAACCATAGCGATGCCACAAATAAAAGGCGATTTCTTTTACGCCTAATTCATGGGCTTTACCGCCTAAATTAAAAAAACAATAGTGTGTTCTAAGCCCTCGGCGAATGCATTGAAAACTCGCCACAGTGGAGTCAAAGCCGCCGGATACCAGCGATAACACATCCTCTTGAGTACCTATGGGGAAACCGCCTAACCCCTGGTGTTTATCCTCCAGAATAAATACCTGATCGTCTTTTACCTCTAGGCGAATAACAATATCCGGCGTTTTAAGATCCACACCTGCTGTGGCGTTGTGTTGATTCAGTCCACCGCCAACATAACGCTCTACATCTGTGGAGCTAAAAGAGTGTTTGCCCTGCCGTTTAACCCGCACACAAAAGCGCTTGCCTATTAAACTTGGCCCCCAGATGGCCTGGGTCTGTTCGTAAATAGTGTGCATATCAACCAGCGGAAAACTGCGCACCAAGGCGAAATTGGCGATGCCAGGGGTGCAAGCCAGCAGTTGAGTGGCAAGCCGAATATCGGTTATTTCATCGCTCGGCAACACAATCTCCAGCTGATCCCACCCCGGTATAACTTTACCCGCACCAAATTGGCGCTTTATTTGGAGGCGCAGGTTGTCCACCAGTTGTCGCGTCATACGGTTGCGAACCGGCGTACTCTTGAGGGTTATCTCGGGAAACAGCTTGAGGATAAAGTGCATGATGGGGACCTAAAATCTATTTTTGATCTTTTTTGGTGCGTTGTTGTTTTTTGTGGGCCATTAAGAGGCGTTTTCTGCGATTAGAATTGGCTGGGCCGCAATGCAGGGCTTGTAAATGCTCAGGCGGATGCGTCTGTGCATTATGGCATATAACTTGCGGGCGGCGGGTGCGACGAACTGCGCGGCGGGCGAACTAAAAATTTGCCCGTGTCGAGGTTGGCAAAAAGTGGGGGTGTTCTTCTGTAAAGTGGCGCCCTTGCGTAATGAACGGGAACCTTTTAGATTACCGGCCCGAAAATAGAGCCATAACCAAGTGCGGTTATTCACGCTGTTTCTTTCATAACAATTCCAATGTCCTGAAGCCCTACTGGAGGCGCCCACATGTCAGAATCTAAGACTCTGCAGCTTATCAAACAACACGAGGCCCGCTGGGTTGACCTGCGTTTTACCGATTTTCGCGGTAAAGAGCAGCACGCTACCTTCCCTTCCAGCGTTGTTAACGACAATTTTTTCGTAGACGGAAAAATGTTTGATGGCTCATCTATCGCAGGTTGGAAAGGTATTAATGATTCAGACATGATTTTGATGCCTGATGACTCAACTGCAGTGTTGGATCCGTTCTACGACGAGCCCACCATCAACGTGCGCTGTAACATCGTTGAGCCTGCCACTATGCAAGGCTACGACCGCGACCCACGTTCATTGGGATTGCGCGCTGAAGAATACTTAAAATCAACCGGTTTGGGTGATAAGGCATTATTCGGTCCCGAGCCAGAATTTTTCATTTTCGATAGCGTTCACTACGCCAGCACCATGGGCGGCGCTTTCTACAAAATTAAATCCGAAGAGGCCGCTTGGCAGTCTGGCGATGACGTTGAAGGTAAACACGGCCACGCCCCCCGTGTTAAAGGCGGTTACTTCCCTGTAGCGCCTATTGACTCTCTGCACGACATCCGCAGCGCCATGTGTAATGCCATGGAAGCTATGGGTTTAGAGATTGAGATTCACCACCACGAAGTGGCCAACGCTGGCCAGTGTGAAATTGGTGTTGGCGCCAATACTCTGGTTAAAAAAGCCGACGAAGTGCAAATCCTCAAGTACTGCATCCACAACGTTGCCCACCAGTACGGCAAAACCGCTACCTTCATGCCCAAGCCACTGATTGGCGATAACGGCTCAGGTATGCACGTACACCAATCCTTCTCTTTGAACGGTGTTAACCAATTTGCTGGCGAAGCCTATGCGGGCCTGAGCGAAACCGCTCTGTACTACATCGGCGGTATCATCAAGCACGCTAAAGCCTTGAACGCCTTCTGTAACGCTTCTACCAACTCGTACAAGCGTTTGGTGCCCGGTTTTGAAGCTCCTGTTATGTTGGCCTACTCAGCGCGCAACCGTTCGGCTTCTATCCGTATTCCTTACGTAGTAGGCGCCAAGGCCAAGCGTATTGAAACTCGCTTCCCTGACCCAACTGCCAACCCTTATTTGTGTTTTGCTTCATTGTTGATGGCCGGTATTGACGGTGTTCAGAACAAAATCCACCCAGGTGAAGCGGCCACTAAAGATCTGTACGATCTGGAGCCAGAAGAAGAAGCACAAATCCCACAAGTGTGTGCCTCTTTGGAAGAAGCCTTGGCTGCTTTGGAAGCGGATCATGAGTTCTTGCTCAAAGGTGGCGTCTTCTCCAAAGATTTCATCGACGCTTATATTGAGTTGAAGAAACAAGATATTCAGCGCGTTAATATGACTCCACACCCTGTAGAATTTGAGCTTTACTACAGCGTATAAGTCATAAGGCTGCACCACTTAGTAGCCCCCGACAGCCTGCTGTCGGGGGCTTTTTATTTTTAAGGTTTAGCCTTGTGGATGATGATTGCGTTTTCCTCCAGGTGGGGCACAATCAAAGGGCATAACACATAAAACAAGGTTGCTTATGAAACGATTGCAGATGTTACTGGTGTTGACCTTATGTGCCCTGGGGGCACAGGCGGAGATTTATAAAATCAAAGATGCCAAAGGTAATATCACGTTTACGGATACACCGGGTGACAAACCCGCCGAGACAGTCAATCTGCGCCCGCTGATGATTACCCCGTCGGAGCCGGACGCATCTAACCCGCCGCCAGTAACCACCTCAATTATTGAGCCCGGTGCGCCTGCTGAAGAGGCTCAACCCGCCAAAAATCAATCGCTGTACAAAGCGAAGATTCTCTCCCCCAAAGAAGGGGCTGAGATAACCGCCGAGCAGCGCGATCTTGCAGTAGCGGTAACTGTGTCCCCTGGTCTGGGTGAGACGGATGAATTCCAGCTGACCATAGATGGCCAACCCTATGGAGAGACCACACGCGGCAATAGCTTCGTGATTCGCGAAGTGCCCAGGGGGGAGCATAATATTCGTGTGAATATTGTCAGCTTGGAGGGCAAGGTACTGGCCTCGTCTGATTCAGTACGCGTATTTGTGTTGCGTACTGGTGTGAATAGCCCGGCTCGTAAATAGATTATTCAAGGTAAATGCTCTGCTGGCTTTGCCTGTTTTCTTGAGAACCCGATACCTGTGCGATATCGGGTCGTGAGACGCAGCATCATGCTTTAAATTGGTGCTGCCGATTGGGCCTTGCCTTGAATGGGCTTGCCCTCAGCAGTAGATAAAATTCTTCACACAGCAACAAGGCTCATCGGGTGTCGATAAAATAAGCCAGCTGAGCAGATCATCATCAACCCGCCCCAGTCCAAACCCCATCCATCGCCGCTTATACTCTGTGCCCGCTTTGAGCCGACCTAAGCTCAATCCTGGGGCGGGTAATTTTCGTTGTTGGTTTGGTTATTGCTTTACCCTGGGACCTCCTCTGGAAAATGCACCATGTTTGACCCAGCACATTATCGCCAGCTGCTCGATAACCTTATAACGGCGGTCATAGTGTTGGACCAACGTTTAAATTTGTGTCATTTAAATCTTGCTGCCGAAATATTGTTGGGTATATCGAGTGAGCAAGCGCTAGGTAAATCCATTCGTTATTGTTTTACTGAGGCTGAAGGCGAGGGTACTTTAGAAGCACTGCATGAGTCCTTGCGTTTTAATCATCACTTTACTAATCGACGGGTGCGGTGGCGCTTGCACAATCTGCACGAAATTACCGTGGATTATTCGGTCAGCCCTAATACTGAAATGGGATTGGTGATTCTTGAAGTGCAGCCACTGGATCGTCTATTGCGCATCAGTCGGGAAGAAGCGCTTATTTCTTCCCAGGAAACCTCGCGCAATTTGGTGCGCTCCCTCGCCCATGAAATTAAAAACCCTTTGGGGGGAATTCGCGGCGCCGCGCAATTATTAGCGCGGGAATTATCCTCCCAGGATTTGGAAGAATACACGCGCATTATTATTGATGAGACGGATCGTTTACGTAATTTAGTTGACCGTATGCTCGGGCCTAATAAACCGCCTGAGCGTCAGCTCATTAATGTCCACGAAGTGTTGGAACATGTGGCGGCGGTTATTAGGGCTGAATCGGATAAACAAATTGCTATTGCGCGGGACTACGACCCGAGTATTCCAGAATTATTGGCCGATAAAGAGCAACTGATCCAAGCCCTGTTAAATATCGCGCGCAACGCCATGCAAGCCCTGCTGGAAAACCCATCTGAGCGCAGCCCCAAAATTACGCTCGCGACACGCATTCACCGCCGTTACACCATAGGTCGCAGGCATCACCCATTGGTGGTGCGAATGGCGGTTATAGATAACGGCCCTGGTATTCCGCCTGAATTAATCGAGGATATATTTTTCCCTATGATTACCGGGCGAGCTGAAGGCACTGGCCTAGGTTTAGCTATAGCGCAAAAATTAATAAATCAACATCACGGGTTAATTGAGTGCAATAGCCAGCCTGGCTGCACTGAATTTGCCGTTTATCTGCCATTGGATGATAACTATGCCGAAACCTAATCTCGTCTGGATAATTGATGACGACCGCTCCATTCGCTGGGTATTGGAAAAAGCCTTGCAACAATCGGGTATCACTACCGATAGTTTTGAAAATGGCGATCGCGCCTTAGCTCGTTTATCCAGCGCGCGCCCGGATGCCATTATTAGCGATGTGCGTATGCCGGGTATTGATGGCTTAACTCTGCTATCGAGTATTCACAAGGAATATCCGAATTTGCCGATTATTATCATGACGGCACATTCTGACTTGGATTCGGCTGTGGCGGCCTATCAAGGTGGGGCGTTTGAATATTTGCCCAAGCCGTTTGATGTAGACGAGGCGGTTGCGGTTACGCAGCGGGCTCTGGTACACGCCAAAGAGCAGGCGCTGGAAGTGACGCCGGCGCCAGCACCTATGACGACAGAAATCATCGGTGAAGCGCCGGCCATGCAAGAGGTGTTTCGGGCTATTGGCCGTTTATCGCAGTCGAATATTACGGTACTTATTAATGGCGAATCCGGCACGGGTAAAGAATTGGTTGCGCGCGCGCTGCATCGCCACAGCCCGCGCCGGGAAGGGCCGTTTATTGCGCTGAATATGGCGGCAATTCCGCGCGATTTAATTGAGTCTGAATTATTCGGCCATGAAAAAGGCGCTTTTACAGGTGCCGCAGCATTGCGCCAAGGGCGCTTTCAGCAAGCCGATGGCGGCACCTTATTTTTAGATGAAATTGGTGATATGCCCGCTGATACACAAACTCGCCTGCTGCGCGTGTTGGCGGATGGTGAATTTTACCGGGTCGGCGGGCACACGCCGGTTAAAGTGGATGTGCGTATTATCGCTGCCACACACCAAAATTTAGAAAGTCTGGTGGAAGATAATCGCTTTAGGGAGGATTTATTCCATCGTTTAAATGTAATCCGTATTCATCTACCCAAATTGGCTGAGCGTCGCGAGGATATTCCGCGTTTGGCACAGCACTTTTTACATCGCGCGGCGCTAGAATTAAATGTTGAGCCAAAAATTCTCACCAAAGAGGCGCAGACCTACCTAAGTAATTTGGCCTGGCCGGGCAATGTGCGCCAATTGGAAAATACCTGCCGCTGGATCACCGTAATGGCGGCCGGGCGGGAAGTGCACGTGCAAGATCTGCCGCCGGAATTAATGGAGCGCAAAGACACGCAAGCCCCAGCTGGCGATTGGGAAAAGGCTTTGCGTTATTGGGCGGATCAGTGTTTGGCGCGCGGCCAGCAGGATATATTGTCAGAGGCAGTGCCTACCTTTGAGCGCGCCTTAATTGAAACAGCGCTTAAACACACCGCCGGGCGCAAACGCGATGCAGCTAATTTATTAGGTTGGGGCCGCAATACGCTAACGCGCAAGCTCAAGGAGCTCGGTATGGCAGGTTCGGATGATGTTGATGATGATTAATTGAGGGGGGTGCCTAGGCTGTGGGCCGCATGTGTGCATCACGCAAGGCTCATTTCTCGGCGGGTGTTTAATTTAACGGCTTTTATTAACTCGGCGGTTTTCGCCGTTGCGGCCTTCATGCCGCATTTATTAACCGGGCACAAAAAGCTGCCGGGCTAATAATATAAAAACGGGGCAAATACTATGCCCCGTTTTTATCAGCGTGCTTGTTGGCGATTATTGTGCGGCCATAGTGCGCGCAATGCGTCCCTTGCGCAGATCCTCTTCATACAAATCTAAATATTTAAAAATAATATTGCGTGCCAGCTTAGTCTCTGAGTTGGTTAAAAAAGCCATGCCGATTTGTAATTGCCGATTAAATACCACTTCAGCTCTATAACCCTGCACCCAGCCGCCGTGGTGGGCGAAATTTTTCTGCCCGTCAAAATCAAAAATCCGCCAGCCTAATCCATAGTGTGTATTTTTTAAATCATCACGATCCGCATAATGGGAATCGCCCAGGGTGTTGGGGGTGATTTTTTGTTGCATGTCGTTGAGTAAATTGACCGGTAAAACATCCTGTTTATGACCCAATTGGGCCAGCAGCCACTGGGATAAGTCGCGAATGGAGGCATTTACCCCAGCGGCGGGGCCGACAGAATAATAATTGTGATCCACGCTGCCGGTCGGCGACCAACCTTTGCTGCGCCATATATGCGGCATGGCCTTATTGGGCGAGGCATCAAAAGCGTTTAAACCGAAGGAGGCGGTTTGCATATTCAGCGGGCGAAATAATTTTTCAGTGGTGTAGGCCTCGTAGCTTTTGCCGCTTACGGCTTTAATCATGTCGCCGCTGAGGCTGTACACCACGTTTTGATAGCTGTAACACTTGCGTGGAGGGCAGGCGAAATTCACATATTTTAAGCGCTCTAAGGTTTCAGTGTAGGGGATGTTTTCTTCAATTAAATGCGTGTAGGTATGTTTGGGTAACCCCGAGCGCTGGGCCAAAATATCCTTTAGGGTGAGTTGTTTGCCGTAATTAGGATTGCTGAATTCGACGTAGGGTACTTTGCTTTGTACGGTGGTGTCCCAGCTGAGTAATTTATCGCGCACGGCAATGGCGGCAGCGCCTGAGGCAAAAGTTTTGGAAACGGAGGCCAACCTAAATACCGTATCGGCGTTAACGGGTAAGGTGCTGCCCACGGCGCGGGTGCCAAAACCTTCTAATACTTGCACTTGGCCATCGGCCACCATAGTGAGGGCGGCGCCGGGTACGCGCGGGGCGATTACTTCGCGCACATAGTCTTCAAATTGTTTGTAATAGGGTTTAGAGCCATCGGGTTTGAATTTGCTGATCGCGCCCACCCCCTGCGCCCAGGCGATATCGTCTTTGCTGGCTGTGGCCTTGGTTTTAACGGCGGATTTTGCCTGCGGGGCTGATTTGGTTTTGGTCTGGCGGGTGGTTGGTTTGCTGGTGTTTTTCGCAGTGGATTTAACCGTTTTTTTGGTGCTGGTTGAGGTTTTGGCCGCGCTTGTAGACGTATTTGCCTTCGGGCTCGTAGATTTTTCGTTCACCGCAGCATGAGTTTGCGCTGATAGGCCGACGAGGCTTAGCAGCGAGACAATAATAAAAGGAGAGATTTTAGGGCTGATCATAATCGTGTGAGGGATACCGCTGTGGAGCTAATCGGGATGTTGTTATTGGTCGAGTGACCCGTGCCGCTAAGTTTAGCCGATTTTTTGGCGCCTGGCGTCTTAATAAACCGGCAGCTTAGGCCGCTATTGCTGCACCCATGCCGCATCTATTGACCCGCCACTAAAACCCGCCGGGTTAATAATAGGGGGGGTCGACCTGCGTAGCCGAGTTACCAAGTGGTAAAGGGAGGCTGTTAACAGTGACGTTGAGTATTTATTTGCACGCCTGTATCGGCAGCGTTGTTTTTTACCGCGTTGCAATTTTACAGCGTGTAAAAATACGCCATTTTTTAGGTTTTTCTGCCTCACTGCTGAAGATCAGTGAGGTGTCATAGAATTATTTCGCTAAACAACTACAATGCCCCGCTGTGTTTTTGAGGGGGTTATATGGGACGTGTTTGGCTATTACTTTGTATTACTTTTTTATTTACTGCCTGCGGCGAGGGTAAATCCTCTCGGCTTGACCAGTCTAAAGCGGCCTTAACAGCAGAGCAGCTTGCCAGCCGTGAGGCAGACAATCGCCAGCAGGCGGCACGGGATCTTAATATCTCCAACCCTCAAAAACCCTCTGGTGACGAGTTGCAGGTTAGTGCCGGAGTGCCTCTATTTAGCGATGCCAACCTGCTGGTTGATGTTAATGGCCAAGTAACAGGCCTTGTTGAGCAGGTGTTGTGGCAGCAAGTGAGCGGCCCGCAGGCGATTATTATCGACCCCCACCAGGCCAGCACGCGCATTGTGGCGCCGGATGTTAGCCAGGTGAGCGAGCTGGTATTTAGGCTCGCCGCAGCCAAGGGCGCGCTGGTGGCCAGTGATGAACTGGTTCTTACCGTGCGCCCTTTGAGTAACCCTGCCAAAGTGGTCAGCCTGCAGCAAGAAGAAAGCAACCAAAGCCTGGTGTTTACCGTAAAACTTGATAAACCCGCCCAAGTCGCCACCACAGTGCGCTGCATTACCTTTGATGGCACGGCACGGGCCGGTGATGATTATGTGGCGGTGGATCAATTAATTTCCTTCGCGGCGGGTGAGCAAGAGCAAACCTTGCGAGTGGAATTAATTAAAGATTCTATTCGTGAGCAAAATGAATTTTTTAACCTGCAGGTCAGCGGCGGTGAATCAGCGGAGGATGTATTTACTAGCCGCGCAGTCGCTGTTATTCGCGAAACATCGACAACACCCGTAGTCATCACGGAAAAACCTACAGAAATACCAAGCAGTGTTGTGCAAAACCAATTAATTGGTACAGCGGGAGTGGTGCGTGTTCATATCGCCTGGGCTGATGCAGCCAGCCAATTAACGCTGTCGGTGCAAGATCCCTGTGGCAATTGGTTGAGCGCTATGTCTTCAGCGAGTAGTTGCCAAGATAAACTGGGCCGCTTTGAAGTGTTTGAAGGTGTACCGCAAGCCAATAGCGTTTGGGCGCAAGCGCCTGTTGGGCAATACAGTGTGCGCGTTAAACACACCGCTGGTACAGGCAGTGCGTACACAGCCAGTATTTTTTGGGGAAACAACAGCCGCGTTTTAAAGGGTGTAATTGGCGGTGGTGATGCGGACGATATTTTCCAGTTTGAAATTAGCGCTGATGATTTAAATAGCGCTTCAAGTTCCAGCTCTTCAAGCAGTTCTAGCTCTTCAAGCAGTTCTAGCTCTTCAAGCAGTTCTAGCTCTTCAAGCAGTTCCAGCTCTTCAAGCAGCTCCAGCTCTTCAAGCAGCTCCAGCTCTTCAAGCAGTTCTAGTTCTTCAAGCAGTTCCAGCTCTTCGAGCAGTTCTAGCTCTTCAAGCAGTTCCAGCTCTTCAAGCAGTTCCAGCTCTTCAAGCAGTTCCAGCTCTTCAAGCAGTTCCAGCTCTTCAAGCAGTTCTAGCGCTTCAAGCAGTTCTAGCTCTTCGAGCAGTTCTAGTTCTTCAAGCAGTTCTAGTTCTTCGAGCAGTTCCAGTTCTTCGAGCAGTTCTAGTTCTTCCAGTAGTTCTAGTTCTTCGAGCAGTTCAGGCCTGGCGCTGCCTGAGAATTTTATTGGCGGTGAGCACTTGGCTATCGCGTCTAATTTAGTGCCGAAAGAGAATTATTCTTTAGCGGCCATGCATGATTTAACCTTTGATCCATTGGCTTATGCTGGCTTTACAGCCGCTAATGACGAAACGCAGGGGCAATTTACCATTGCTTTAGACGGCGTTTATCAAATCGATGGTTTTGCGCTTTGGAATGATATCAATGCTCATGGCGAAGGCATCAACCACTATGTTTTGCGGTTCTTCGATGAGTTTGGAAATCTGTTGACCGAACAACAAGGCGCTGGATCTGCTGGCGATCCTACTAGCTCTGTGGACAAAGGTTTTAGCCTGCAGCGCTTTGACGCCATTATTGACGCAGTGGCAAAAGTTGAACTTATAGTGTTGGATTCCTTTGCCAAAATTGAAATTCGCGAATTGGGTTTGACGGGTAAAAAACAACGCGGCTTGGATTTTCCTGCGCAATTTATCGGTTATCCACATATTCAAGCTCAGAGCAACCTTGCGGCACTGAGCCAATTTCCGCTCGATCAAATCGCCGACGGTGTTGTGAATGAAACAACTGCAAACCCCAGCGGCCCTTTTAATGGTTTTACCAGCGAACAGGCGGAAGGAGAAATTCGCTTGCAGCTGGATAAAGCCTACACCTTAAGCGCTTTTGTATTGTGGAACGATATTAATGTTGCCTCAGAGGGAATCGCTCAATTTCGCTTAATTTTTCAAGGCGCTGCGGGTGAGTCTTTGGGGGAAACCCCCGTATTTAATGTAGGTGTCAATCAACCCAATGCGGGCACATTTGGTTTTGCGCCTGTTTCTGGCGTTGCTGAGGTCATTTTGCAGGTAATTGCCTCGCATAATAAAAGTGCTTACCACCGCATTGAGGTGCGGGAAGTCGGTTTTATTGGCACCGCCGATACGCCCGATATTACCGTCACTAGTGAGGCGCGCAGTGCGCAAGGAATTACTATTAGCGGCCAGGTAAATTGGGGTGGCACCAGCGGCTACGCCAATATGCGCGCAGAATTAAATAACGAACCGTTAAACCTATTTGACCACGCTGTACAGTTGGTCAATGCTCAAGGCGCGAGTTGGCAAAAAGCCCTAGCGACTGCCAAACAAAGCCTGGATAACAGCTGGCACCCTGCCACAATTACCTCAGCTGAAGAGCAAAAATTAGTAGCTGAATTATTGGAGGCAAACCAAGTATCCGGCCAGGTTTATTTGGGGGCTTATCTTGACGCCGGTGATAACAATCAACTCTATAGCGCGCACTGGATTAATGGCGAGCCGTGGGAATACACCGCATGGGGCAGCAGCGATGGGGTGCCAGAGCCTAATGATACGCAAAATAATCATTATTTAACCCTGCGCAGGGCGGCCGCTGGTTGGCAGTGGAATGATTTAAATCTGCAATTTGACCTTGGCGCCGTGCACGGTATTTTAATGGAAAAATCAGCACCTGCTGTGTCTTTCGTGCATACAGAAGCGCTCACGCGGTTTCAGTTATTTATCCCCAATGCATTTATTCTCGGTGATCGCTTAACACTGAGTTTTACCGATCAGAAGGATCGCACCAATCACTTCCGTTATCAGCTCAAAAATGCCAATAGTGGCCACATTATTTTGGATGCCGGTTCAGATTCTTTCAGTCCTGCAGGTTTTGGCCTGATGGGCACCTTGGGTGCTGACATAACGGATTTAAAAGTTACCGCTAACAACCAGGCGCTACAAATAAATGAATATAGGGTAGTCAATCAGCCCCTAGTTGCTATTAATGATTTGGTGCCGCCAGAGGGTTGGCATCTAGCTACCATTACCAGTGCTGCTGAACAAAATTATTTAGCGCGTCTATTGACCGAGGGAATGCAGGCCAATCAGGTCGTGTTAGGGCAAAACGATCAATATTATATCGGCGGCCGACAAATTAACGGTGCCTGGTCGTGGTTAACCCAGGAATTATTCAGCTATCAAAATTGGGCCGCACGCGAACCCTCTGGCGACGGGCCAATTGTGGTTTTAAGTGGGCGGCAAAATTGGCAGTGGAATGATTTGGCAGCGCTGGACGCTAACTCCAACGGTTATATTTTAGAGCGCAGCGGTGCGGCACCTAGTGTTAGCCAAGGCAAATTCGATTGGCTTATTTCCCCTGAGCGTTTGCTGCCCGGCCTCAACGAAGTGCGTTTGGATGCATTTAACGCTGCCGGCCAGCCGGTGGTTGAGCGCATTTATTTCACCTATGCACCAGAACTTGCCCCTTAGAGAACCTCTGAAAAACCGAGGTGGCTAAGCGCGGGCTAAGCGAATTTGGCAAAAAAGCCGATGACTGCATGGCTGCAGGACGACCCCAAGGATGGGGGAGGTAGAATTTCACCGGGAGTGAAATCGAGGTGGAGCAATACAGGAGCAATTGCCGACGACTGCATGATGTAGGAAGACTTCAACGACGCCAGAGCGAGTAAGGTAATTTTTCAGAGGTTCTTAAGCGCTCAGCCCTCATCGACAGCAAACTAGAGCTGGGCGCTCTTAAATTATTCACCCGGCACTAAAACCCGCCGGGTTAATAAATCAGCAGACTTGCGGCTTTTGCGCAACAGTGCGGGGTTTGACAAGGCTGTATTGTTCTCCGATGTAAATCCTTCAACCCCCTTGAACTTTATATGGGTGCCCCTATCTAAATGCCCGGTTTCGTACGGCCATGTGCAAAGTGCGGTACTGCATAGTTTTAATTATTTAATTTGATTGTCATTACGATTGTTTTGTGGGGCTTCTCCCGTCAATGAGGAAAAAACAATGTATAACGCGATCACGCGCTCTAACCGCTCACCTTCTTTAAGCCTGTTATTCCACATCGGAATTCCTCCCGGCTAATTCGTCCTTAATAACTATTCACCTGTCGGGTGCTCAGGCTCCCTCGGTTTTTTATTGTCCTTAATTTTCATCCACACGATTTGGAGGCCCTATGCTGCGCGTGTCGCATCTTAAGCGCGCCTATGGTGATTTTATTGCCGCCCAAGGGGTGAGCTTTAGTATCGCCAAAGGCGAAATTGTTGGTTTGCTTGGCCATAACGGCGCAGGTAAAACTACCGTAATGAAAATGCTCAGCGGCTATTTAGAGCCGAGCAGCGGGGAAATTTTGTTTGATAACCGCCCGCTGTCGCAACACCTAAAAACCCTGCAGAGAAAAATCGGCTACTTGCCCGAAAGCTTGCCTGTATATCCTGAGTTATCCGTGGTGGATTATTTAGATTATGCCGCAGAGTTAAAAGGCATCAGCGCGGCAGAAAAAAAACAAGAAATCAAACGCGTTATAGGTGCAACAGAATTGCACGACAAACTCCTGAGTCCCATTAGCACCTTATCGCGTGGCTACAAACAGCGAGTGGGCGTTGCCCAAGCACTGTTGGGCAAACCGAGTTTGTTGATTTTAGATGAGCCGACCAATGGCCTAGACCCCCAGCAAACCATGCATATGCGCGAATTAATTCGCTCAATTGCCAAAGAGGCGACGGTAATTCTCTCCACGCACATAATGCAAGAAGTAGATGCCTTGTGTGATCGCGTGTTAATGATGCGCGCAGGTAAATTGGTGATTGACGCCAAAATAGCAACCTTGCGACAAAGCCGTCATGTGTTGGTGCGCTGTAATTTATCTGAGCACAAGCTACAGACTGTATTCACGGCATTGCCGGATATTGTCGCCGTGGAATTAATACCCGATGAGCAGGGCACAGCCGTCAGTTGCGCTCGCTTAGAGATTAAAACCGGCTGCGATATGCAGGCGGTGTGTGCCGCCGTCGCCCAGGCGATTTTTAATCAGGCAGGGCAGCTTTTTGAACTGCGTGCACAGACGCGTGATTTAGAAACCCTATTCAGAGAAGTAAACAGCCAAACACAGCTTGATTATACTCAGGAGGCGTTAACCTATGCAGCCTAAAACCACTCTGCGGCGTATTGCTCACAAAGAAATTACGCTGTTTTTTTCTTCGCCCATTGCCTATTTGTTTTTAGCGGTTTTTGCCGGTATTACTCTGTTTGCCTTTTTTTGGGGCAAAGCCTTTTTTGCACGCAATATAGCTGATGTGCGGCCGTTGTTTGAATGGATGCCTGTGCTGCTGATTTTTTTGGCGAGTACACTAACCATGCGTATGTGGAGCGAAGAGCGCCGCAGCGGTACTTTAGAACATGTATTAACTCAGCCGGTGCCGCTGTGGCACTTTGTGGTGGGTAAATTTATCGGTTGTATGAGTTTGTTGGCGGTTGCATTGTTCATTACTCTGCCGCTACCCATTACAGTTGCCATCATAGGCGATCTTGACTGGGGCCCAGTGATCAGCGGTTATCTGGCCACATTATTGTTGGGCGCAGCCTACTTGAGCATGGGTTTATTTGTTTCCGCTCGCAGTGATAATCAAATTGTCAGCCTGATTAGCGCAGTGGCTCTGTGCGGAATTTTTTATCTATTGGGTAGCAAAATTTTCACGGATTTTTTTGGCACCCAAGTCGCTGAATGGTTGCGTTTATTAGGCACCGGGGCACGTTTTGATTCCATCACACGCGGCGTGATAGATCTGCGTGACTTGTATTATTACCTCAGTTTAATCCTGGTATTTTTGGCATTAAATACTTTTGCCCTTGAGCGCGAACGCTGGGCGGCTACCGGCAACAAACATCATCACCGTGGCTGGCAAGCGGTTACCGCTCTAGTGCTAGCCAATGCGCTAGGCGCCAATTTATGGTTGGGGCAAATACACCATTTGCGTTTGGATGCCACAGAAGGCAATCAATTTTCGATTTCACCGGCTACTGAGCATTATTTAAGTCAGTTACAAGAGCCCTTATTAATGCGCGGTTACTTCAGTGCCAAAACTCACCCGCTGTTGTCACCCCTGGTGCCACAAATTCGCGACCTTATGAAAGAGTATGAAGTTAAAAGTAACGGCAAGGTACGAGTTGAATTTGTTGACCCCGCTACTAACCCAGACTTAGAAGAGGAGGCGAATCAAAAATATGCCATTGCGCCTGTACCTTTTCAGGTGGCCGATCGCTACCAGGCAGCTGTGGTGAATTCTTATTTTAACGTGTTGGTGCAGTATGGTGATGAATATCAGGTGTTGAGTTTTCGCGATTTGATCGAGGTGAAAACTGCTGCCGAGCCTAATATGGATGTACAACTGCGCAACCCAGAACACGATTTAACCCGCGCCATCAAAAAAGTGCTGCACACCTATCAGGCGGGCGGTAACCTATTTGATACGGTAAAAGGTGAGTTGGTGTTTAATGCCTATATCTCCCCGGAGGCAAAACTGCCCAAAGAATTACAGGCATTTAAAACCCTCGTGCAAACCCAGGTGAAAAAACAGCAGGATAAGTCTGCCAATCGCTTAAAAGTGAATTTTTTAGAACCTGAAGCGGATGGCGGCAAGGTGGGTGAACAAATTGCCAAAGATTATGGCTTTAAGCCCATGACTACCAATTTGCTCAGCAACGAACGCTTCTATTTTTATCTCACCTTATCTAAAAATAACCAGGTGGTATCTATTCCTCTGGAGGACTTAAGCGAAGCCAGCTTTGCGCGCAATCTCAATGCGGCTATTAAACGCTTTGCCACAGGCTTTACCAAAAACGTCGCGCTGGTGACACCTGAGCCTGATTTTAATAACCCGCACGGCTCTTTTGGCGGCCCATCCCCTAGCGCGCAGTTTAATCAGCTAGAGCAGTTTTTGGGGAGTGAGTTGAATATAGTCCGCGAGGATTTAAAAGATGGCTCTGTCACGGGTGAGGCAGACGTGTTATTGGTGATGGCGCCTAAAAATCTCAATGAAACACAGCTATTTGCTATAGACCAATTTTTAATGCAGGGCGGCACAGTGATATTGGCTAGCGCACCCTTTACGGCCAATATGACTCAGCGCAGTATAAGCTTGGATAAAACCACATCCGGCCTTGATGCTTGGCTTGAGCAAAAAGGTATTAAATTGGATGAGCAATTAATTTTGGATAAACAAAATGTGCCGTTTCCTATTCCTGTGCAGCGCAATCTGGGCGGCTTTAGTATGCAGGAAATGCGCATGATGGATTATCCTTATTTCTTGGATGTGCGCGGTGAGGGCTTAAATGCCAAGCACCCCATTACCAACGGTTTACCTCAGTTGACTATGGCTTGGGCTTCGCCGATTCAATTGGATAACACTAAACAAACGGGTATCACAATAACCGAATTGCTGCACAGTTCAGCGCAGTCCTGGTTGGGGGATGGCAGCAAGGTGATGCCGGAATTAAATGGCAATAAAATCAGCAGTTTTACCCCCAGCGGCGAACAAAAATCTCGTTTAGTGGGCCTAGTTGCGCAGGGCAAATTCACCTCTTGGTTCGCGGGCAAACAATCGCCGCTGGCTAAGTCGGCTGACGCCAAGCCTGCCGAAGGCAATAACAATAAGGCAAGCCTAAATCGCGTTATTGAACAGTCGCCGGATTCTGCGCGTATTATTTTATTTAGCTCCAATGATTTTCTAGCCGACGCAGTATTGTCTATGGCGGGCGTAGCGAATGGCGGCCAGTATTTAAGTTCTGTGCAAATGCTGGCCAACACGGTCGATTACGCGGTGGAGGATGATGGCCTGGCCAGTATTCGCAGCCGAGGTAATTTCAATCGTACCTTGCCCGCCATGGAGGAGCGTACACAGGCGTTTTGGGAATACCTCAATTACGGCTTAGCTTTGGTTGCGCTGGGGATGATTGGCGTGATTCAGCGTTACTTTAAACGCGCCCGCGAGCACGAGTATCAAGTTTGGATGGCACAATAAGAGGCGAATATTATGAACCAATCAGTATATATTCCGGCAAATCTCACCGAGGTAAAAATAGCGTCGCCCTTGGCGCAATGGCAAAAACGCCTGGCAGGTTTATTAGCGGTGCAAATTATTATTGCCGGAGCTATTTTTACCTGGCAGCATGTTCAACAGCCAAGTATACAAACCCAGCCGCTACTGGCCGTAAACCAAAACGAAGTGGATAAATTGGTTATTGCGGAGGGGCAAAATTCCGTGACCCTACAAAAGGTGAATAATCACTGGCAGTTGCCACAGGTGCAGCAATTACCGGTAGATGAGCAAAAACTAACGGCGCTGCTGGATAAACTAGCGGCTAGCCAATTGGTTTGGCCAGTCACCACTACCAGCAGCAGCCACGAGCGTCTCGAGGTTAGTGAGCAAAAATTTCAACGTAAAATCAGCGTTTATAAAGCTGATCATAGCGTGGCGGAGTTTTACCTGGGTACATCGCCAAGCTTCAAAAAAATCCACCTGCGCAAACAGGGTGAAAATGCCATTTACGCCGTTGGCTTAAGTGCTTTTGACTTTTACAGCTCGGCGCCTAATTGGCTGAAAAAAGACTTGTTGGCGCTCAGCGATGTACAAAGCATCAGTAGTGCTGAGTTTAATCTGCAGAAATCGGCCAAGGGTTGGATATTTAGCAATTCGTCTGAAGCTGTAGAGCAAAATAAGGCTGATGACTTAGCGACTGCATTTACAAAGCTTGCGGTGCTTGAGCCTGCCGACGCACTACCTGCAGGTGAGCGGCGTGTAGTTAGTGTAGGTGCTGCTGGGCAGAACTATCAATTTACCTTGGTAAAAGCAGATAACCAATATTTTATCCAGCGTGTCGACAGGCCGCAGGCTTTTAAAATTAATCAAGCGGATTACGAGCGTATCAGTAAGCCGGTAAAAAGCGATTTTATTGCCAAGCCTGCAGCCGCGCCTACCAATACGGATCCGGTAGGGCAATTATTACAGCAGTCTACGCAGGGCGTTTTTCCAGCCAAGCCTAGGCAATAAAACGCTGTGCTTCAGTTGCGCTGGATAAATTTTAAAGGCCTCCCAAAAGAGGCCTTTTTTATTTCTCATATGTATGCTGACAACAGCGGATTATTGCGGTGAATATTCGATAGAGGTGAGCATCGGATGCTGTCCTGCATCCATGCAGTCGTCCGGTTTTTTGGCCAAATTTACTTTGCCAGACCATCGCCGCCAACCTATTTCAACGAGTTGCTAGAGAAAAATCAGGGAAAACACCTAATAGTTGATGTTACCCTGGTTTTTTCACGGCCTATTTAAAGCTGCAGCCAGTAGCGAATAATTTACTGATGTCGTCTACCTTGGCGGTAATTCGAACAGCTTCAGTCTCCCCGGGCTGCAAATTTTTGTTCATATTAAACGCAATAATATCTGTAGAAGTATTAAGTTTCACACCGGTTTCTGCAGCCGCTTGTGTAACTGTAACAGGCGCCGATAGGTTAATGCGTCCCGAGGTGAGATATACAGGGGTTAAGCTGGAATTCTCAGTTCGGTAATTGTAGCTAAAGTTCTTATGCCAATAGACTGCTTTTATAAAATATTCATTGGGGTTTCCAGTAGGGGTAATCGATGGGAAACAACCAATGTTTTGGTTGCCGTCTACGTTAATTCTAAGATAGGTGCTGCCTGTATCCGTTGAGCTGGTAGATGTCTCTGTTGATACTGTCAGCCATACATCATAACTTCCCTTGCTTTCAAAGGTATGGCTGACAGTTTTACCGCTTCCAAAGGTGCCATCGCCAAAACTCCAGTTGTAACGCACTAATTCTTTTCCTTCCGGGTCGGCTGAGCCTGCTGCACTTAAATTAACTTTAAAGGGCACAGTGCCGCTGGTTTTATCAACTGTAATTTTTGCGGTGGGCGCTAGGTTTTCTTTCTCTGGCATATGCTCAATGCATTGCATGCCATTTTGTGGTTTAAAGCCAATTGAACGTACATCAGTTGGGCTTGCACCAGACAAATTAAATTCCACCCAGCTGTATTCTGGTATCGTCTCACCACCTACTGTGAAGGATTTATTGCCAGTGAGGTTAAAGGCGTATTTGTCATTGGTGTTTAATTGCAAACTGGATAAGGTTGCTTGTGTTGTCCACGCGGATTGCCAATTGCGAATAGGGGAAGATGTATTGTTGTACATTTTCACTTGCATCGAAAATTGCCCTTGCGTGTAAGCACTATACGTAACTTCACAATCCTGGCCGGGATAATCCTCTACTTGAAACAGCCTAGAGGTATAGTTTAAGCCGCCGCGCCCATCGGCAACGTTTAATGTGATCCATGTCCATGGTGATGCAGGAAGATCCATTTCAACTTTAGAGCCATAAATAGGCTCTTGGATAGGCCCTTGTAGATTCTCGGCATGCCAAATATGCTCAATAGGGTCGCCGTCTACATCGTAGGAAACGTCGCCCCACAGCTGCGCTTTAGTATAGGGTTTTAGCAAATTGTATTTGTTGGCAGTAAAAATCGGTGCAGGGGCGTGATTAGCTGGATTATTGACACTAATCTGCATGCGCTTAATTTTCTTGGCGCTTAATCCGCTAGGATCTGTAACGGTTAATTCTACAAAATAGAAGCCAGGTTTACTAAAAGAATGAGAAACCTTGGCGCCTTCTGCTATGGTGCCGTCTTTAAAATCCCAGCTAAATTGTAGTGGTTCTATGTTCGGGTCGGTCGAAGCGCTGGCATCAAAGTCAAATGTATCATTTACTCTACCACCATTTGAATCCGTCACTCGCGAGCCACAAGCGTCAGTAATTGTTTGTTTTATCGTGAAGACCGGTGTTGGAGCTTGAGGTATTGCAGCGCCTATGCCAGGCAATGGCGCTGTGGGGCATTCGCCAATTTCAAGTAAATTGTCAAAATCCCAGCCTGTGCGCCAGTAATAATAAGGGTTTCTAATACTGACGCTGCCATTGGCACCTGTTGCGGTAATGCTTAATTGTTGGGCGCTCTTTATTGTGAAGGAGGCAGTTTGCCATTCCTCTCCGGTTGGTGGCATTTCAAAATCAATCGGTAAAAGAGGGCTGTTTAACCAGACTTTTACTGGTACTGACTGAGGATTTGGGTTGGAGTATGCAAACGATACCCAGCCTGAATGTAAATCAGCGGCTCTGGATTTACCCACTTCTGGAAAATCAATTCTGCCTTTGATTGAATTTTCAAGCTTAAATTCGTTGCCTTGTGTAGTGCCGACTGAACTGGCGCACATCCGCTTAACTACAATTGAGGCCTCTCCGCCGCTTGACGATGAGCTTGACGTACTGCCAGTCGAGCCAATGGGTATGCCCGATCCGACAAAACAGCCGGATGATGAGGAAGAGCTTGTACTGCTGGTAGAGCTGGTGGTGCTGCTTGAAGCACTGGTTGTACTACTGCTACTACTTGATGAACTACTGCTGCCGGTGCCGGTGCAACCAATAAGCAGGCTTGTTAGGCATATTAGTAGGCTGCAGCCAAATGGGTTTAACTTTTTATTCATCATTATGTGGCTCCAATTTTTTGGAAAAGTATTCGCAATGTTCTATCGGCACGAAATAATGTGCGGCAAGTTTTTACAGTAGAGGTGTTGAATACTGAGCGCTGGATAATTGCCAGGTGGATGGTAGATAGCCCGCCGTATTGTTATGAAAATACAACGGGCTATTTAATTTACAGTTAATGGCGTTTTCGCCTTCCCAGTGCCAGCGCACTAAAAGCTAAAAATCCCAAACCTAATGCGTCCAAACTACCCGCTACCGGTCCGCCAGACGAGCTTGTGCTATTGGAAGTTGCGGGTTTTCCGCTAGAACTACTCGAGCTGCTGGAGGAGCTTGAGCTGCTTGTAGAGCTGCTCGAACTTGAAGAGCTGGATGAGAATCTCCCGCTGCTACTGGCATTACCTGATGAGCTGGCTACACCGCTGGAGGATCTGCCAGATGAGCTGCTGCTAGAGGTTGAGCTAGAGCTTCCGCTTGAAGTTGAACTAGACCAGCCACTTGAGCTAGAGCTAGAAGTTCGGCCGCTTGAGCTTGAACTGCTGGCTTGCCATCCGCTGCTTGAGCTACTGGAACTACTTGAGCTGCTGGAACTGCTTGAGCTGGTAGAGTTGGTGTTGTTCGTTATACCTGAACTACTTGAGCTGCTTGAACTGTAATGGCTGTATTCAGTTAGCCAGGTACTTATTCTGTACGGGCCTTCAGCGGGTGATTTTACTTCGATTTTATAAGTACCTTCGCGAGGTGGTACAAAGTTCACCCAATCTCGGCTTTCCGTCAATACAACACCTGAAGAATCTTTCACAGCAATTGTTGGATAGAAATTTGGAAACTGGTAAGGATCTTCAAATTGTATTATCGCGGCTTTATTCGCGGGCAAATAAATTGAATAGTTATCCGTTAGCAGCGTTCCGGGATTTCCCATGGTTTCAAAGGTTTTACAATCATCCTGGGTTAAGTTAGAGGCTATAGTTGATTGATCCTCAAGGGCAATTGATTTATCACAGCTGGAGTTCGGATACTCAACGGTGTTAAAAGTCCCTTTAATGATTGATGTGCTGATGGTAAACAGGCCCCACGCCGGCGAAGTTGCATAGTAAGAATTACTGAAATCAAAAACTACTTTGTATGTTTTCTTCACTGCGTTGTTAAACGAGAGAACGCCTCCATCGCTAGGTAACAGCTCTGAAGTTTGAGGAAAACTAGTGGCTAAATCAAAGTGGCCCTCTGAAGTGGCGATCACATTGCCCAATTCGTCCTGCAAGCGAATAGAGCCGTACGGTGCCTCAGCCTTCAGCCATTGGTTGGGCTCAATATCTACACTTTGGGAAAATATTAGAGGATTAGCAGCGCTTATTGGGCCGTTACAGGAGAAAAAATCCTGTGTAATTAAAAGCCAGCGCGTATTAGTCGCAGATTTGATTGAAGGGATTTCTGTTAACCAATCAATGGCGTAGTCTTGATTGGGCACACAAGGATCATAAAAAGTGAATCCGTAAAATCCCTCGCGTTGTGGCGCGGTTGAAGTCAGCTCTAACTTATAATTCCCTGCTGTTTTGGCAATAAACGAGTAGGTATCCGCTGTATCAATGGTGTAAAGGTAGTTAACTGAAATTGCTTCTGAGTCTTTCGTTAAGCTAAATTGGGGGGTAAATTCGGGGTTGTTTACTCTTAAATGCACCTTCTGCCCTGCATTAAGATTAATGCTGTAGGAATCGTGGTAAAAAACCTGGCCATTTTTTGATGCAAACCCTGTAGGGCAATCGGTCTTTACTATTTTATCACCTATATTTTGTCCAATTGTTACAGGCTTGGTGGTACAGGCATCTCCTGTCGCTGGCTCTATGGGCATGCTCACAATAAACATATTGAATGCCTCGCCAGCCTGCCCAGATACATCAACTATGTAGGTTTGGGGTTCTCCGCTTAAGTTAGTGAGAAATCCGTGGTTTTCATGCTGTGGCGCTGATTCTGCCACACCCATATCGCCAGGAATTATCGCGTCGCCCTGATGCACAATAGTTGTGTACTGCTCATCCATCAGCGTTAGCAGTTTATTGTTGGATTTTATTAAGAATGAGTGATCAGGTTGTACTGTAAATTTAAAGCGGCGTGAACCGCTGAATTCTGTATGAATCCTACTGGCGCAGGTTGCCAAATAACCATCAGTGTCCCAATTTTCATAGCCATGATCACTTTGGGTGTGAGAATTAAATGTGGCTAATTCACATGATGCCAGTATGCCGGAGGAGCTACTGGACGAACTACTAGAAGAGCTGCTAGAAGAACTGAGTGCATGAGCAGCGGATACACATAAAAGACTGCTTAATGAGAATCCAGTCACAAGGGCGCAGAGCAGCGGGGCTTTGTTTGGGTATATTAGCTTCATAGGCTTTCCTTTTATTTTATAGGTTTTAAGTGCAGGACTTTGCGTGGAAGGGTATCTGGGCGTTCTGTGTTAAGGCCCAGCTGTTTAAGCGCACCTCCGGAAATCCACTTTTCACGCCCTTGCTTACTTTTTTTCGTGCTCAATCGGTCATTTATACTGCATAAACTCCCTCATTCGGTTTTGGCATCCTCGACTTTGGCTCCCGTGTCGTTCTCGATTTCATTCCCGATGAAATTCTATTTCCCCCTTCCATGGGGTCGTCCTACATCCCCGCAGTCGTCCGCGCGTAAACGCCTCGCGATCATTACAAAAAGTGGATTTCCTGAGGTGCCTTTAAGAAGCGTGGGCGAAGCTGGGTCAGGCTTTAGTGTAAAGCTCCCCGCTGTTGTTAATCTGTAAAGAAGTGTAATGAAATAGCGGAATGTGCATACAGGTGCATTTTGCCTACGCATAAGCCGCGCGCTCCACAGCTTTATGAAAAAGTGCCCGGTGCTTTAAGTTAGAAATCGTGGCGGATTTTTAGTGTGACCTGTGCCTCATCTATAGGCCTGGTCAATGGCAGGTATGTAATTAAATCAGGAGACATAAATATATGTACCTGATGTTATGTATATAAGTTAATTTTTATCCGGTCTGTAACATTTGTTAGGGAGCCTACAGCAAAATGTAGGTGGCGAAGCGCTGGTTAGGTAATTTGGTAAAAAATCAAACGACTGCATGGATGCAGGACGACCATCATGGATGGTAATCTCATTACTACCTAACTGAAAGTAAAGAATACACAGCATTTCAGACACGCCGTGAATACATCCTAAGTAGGCTCGTCAAAAAGGTCCCTCTTTTTGACGGTCTGAAATCCTGTGTATTCTTTACTCCCGCACCGCTAGTAAGTTAAGGGATACTGTAGTTGCGATCCTTGTGGTCGCCCAATTGGGGCCCCCGATAAATCTGAGTACCCGCGAGGGCTTGACCAGTACATAATTCCTCAGGATTGGTAAATATCTATTTTTGCATGCGGCTGAGGATGCAAATTTTAACAGCCACTGGCTGCTCACTGTGGATAATTGTATTAAGCAGAGTTATATCGTTTGGCTCGACGTGTAACTGATAAAGATAGGCGAATTTCTGCGCCTGATCGTAATCATTAAATACGCTCAACATATTTTGTTCGGATGCCGCTAAGTATTAATCCAGCGGATTTTAGTGCCGGGTCAATAAATGCGGCATAGATGCCGCACCGGCGGTCTAGGCCTACATGAGTTCCGCTAAAAAAGAAATCCCTGTACCTTTACCGGTTTTAGTAGGACGATAAATAGGCCGGAACGATCTATTGTGTCGCCGGGTTAATAAAGTGGTGGCGGGAATGAAAGTGAGCTGACAGTGACGGGTAATCGCCACAGGCAATGCGGCTTAAAGCTCTAAAATAGCGTAGGCCCATGATTGCGTTAAATGCCATTGTGCTCAGATGGTGGTGCGTTTAGGCGTACATGGGTTTATTATCATTCAGATTAACCCAGCCAATTACTAGCCGATAAATAACCCAAACAGCATTGGCACATAAAACCAGCCAGCCAATTAAAATAATTAATGTAAGCCAGCCAATAAAACCCCAGAGTAACCCAAACCAAAAAGTGCGGATTTGCCAGCGGAAATGGCTTTCTAAAAAAGTGCCTCTCACTTCTTCGTATTTTACGTAGTTAATAATAATGGCGACTAGGGCGGAAATGCCGACTAAAAATGATGCAGCATAAAGGGCGTAAACGACTGCGGTGAGCGTTTTAGCAGATTGTTCGCGGTCATTGAGTTGGCTTGGCTCCATGGTGGTTCCTCGTTGTGGGTGACGGATTTTTATATCACAAATTGGCAGGCTCTGGCGCTTTATTTAGATTTTGAGGCGCGACGCTATACATTTTGATTGCAATTTACTGTGTGTAGTAGGTTCCGACCGGTGGCTTGGCAAATAGCGCTACGACTTGAGCAAGTTGCTCGGGTGGAATAAGGCTTGCGGCAGCTTGGTGGGCACTGATGCTGTCCCATTCTTCAATAATCGCCAGTTGATGTTGATCCTCAGCACCGCGCAGCAGTGTGCAGGATATACAGCCGGGTGATGATTTAATGGTGGTCATCACTGAGCTTAAGAATTCGTGCAGTTGTTGATCGGCGCCTGCTTTGGCGGTAAATGAATTGATTCTAATAATACTCATGTGCGGCTTCTTAGGTTGTGGTGATTTTATTGGTGTGGTGCTTTTGCAAATAGGGTTGAGTGCCTATTAACAGCGTGGTGAAATACAGCCTTGCCAGAGCGTCGCCGCCACCGTATTTCAACAAGTTGTTAAAAAACTGCAGATAAAAATTAGTCAGCCAGGTCTGCTGCCCGAATGGAAAACCAACCCTGTACAAAACCGGCTTGATAAAATGCTACAGGTGATTCAAAGCCGCCATGCTTAATAATGGATTTAATGTCATCGGCGGGCAGAATGGCAACGTCTTTTGCCCAGGCCGCATGTGTTTTTTCTATGGCCCCTGCAGGAACATTTCCGGCGTGTAACATGCTTACCCAGGTTTTAAGCAGTGCGTTATATTCTGTGGAGCCTGGCTGTGATGCCAGATCGGCACTTACTAAAATTCCATTGGCTTTAAGGCGTGCTGCAATGGCGCGAAAAAATTCAGCACGCGCCTGCTTATCCAATATGAACTGAGAAACCATAAAACAGGTGGCGGCGTTATGCTGTTCAATATCTGGTAGCGACTCCACATAACCTTCATGAAACGCGCAGCGCGAGATAAACCCTTCTTGTTCGGCTTTTTGGCGACAGATCTCAAGCATGGCGCCGGAGGGTTCAACGGCGGTAAATTGCCACAGTGGGAATCGTTTTGCTAAATAGGCAAGTTCCGCCCCGGCGCCCACGCCGACGCAGAGCAGCCGAGCGTTCTGTGGTAGTTCTGCAAAAATCCACTGCAGTTGAAAATAAAGTCCTTCATGAATGACGGCCAATTTTTTTTGCTGCTCTTCGTAGCTGGAGGCTTGTTTGTCAAATATGGCTTTGATTTCTGCTTGATTCATGGTGGCTCTGTGTTGTATCGCGCAAGTGCGTTGTGTAGTAGTTTAAACCTTAATTCGTAGGGAGTTTATTAATCAGGCACTAAAATCCATCGGGTTAATAATTCGGCAGATGAGAAATGTGCGGCGCCTTTCGATACAGATATGCCCGGTGCCACCGCGATGTAAAATCCCATGCCCTGGCAGTGAAAAGATGTTGGCAGGCGCCCTCGGCTTTTATAACCTTCTAAGCACCAAAATACAAATCAATGCAGGAGCAATTGCCGAGGACTGCATGGATGCAGAACGCTCCACGGATGGCAATGTCTTTAAGTTAAGGATTTGGTGTGGTTTTCCCGCTGGCTATATGCTTGCCCAGAAATCCCACCCCAACCCTCCCATGCATAAACTAAATCCCTGTGGCTTATGCACGGGGAGGCTGGGCGGAGGGTTCAGGCAGTAGACAAAACCTCATAAAAATCAGATGAAATCCCTAACTTAATGAGATTGCCATGGATAGTGGAGGTGGCATTTCATCAAGAATCAAATCGGGAGCGATGCACGGCGTTAATGCCTGGGGGCAATTGCTGAGTTTACGCTAAGCATTAACCCGGCGGCTCAGCCGCCGCGAGTTGCGCCAAAACAATGAGATTTACCTATCTTCGCCTATTTAAGCGGGGTGCAGACGCAATAGATCAGGGCGATTAATTTGCCGCTGGGCTAATAAAGCCCAGTGGGTGTGCTCTCGGCTGAGTAGGTTACTTTTGATTGGCCGGTGCCATCTATCTCAACTAAACTCAATCTAAAAGACTAGCTGGGCAACCCATCCGCCATATTTTTAAAGTTGATGGCCTGTTGAGAGTTAACCGAGGTATGTGAATGCACAATAGCATGCCAAAAGTATTGTATTTAACGGGCCGGGCCAGGGTTAAAATATGCGCGGTGTGGATTTCACCCGGCAGACTTATGCTGAGCTAGATAGGGCAAGTCTGCGTATATTATTCAGTATAACGATTATTTAAAGCAGTAAATTAACGAGTATTGAAGCCGTGCTAATTAAATAAAAAAACAGTGGCTAAATACTTCGGCAGTCAACGAATTAAAGCGGACGTTTATGCGTATCAGTGTACCTAAAGAAATTAAAAATCACGAATATCGCGTTGGTATGGTGCCAGCCTCCGTGGCCGAGTTAACGCGCAACGGCCATGCAGTGTATGTAGAAACACAAGCCGGTACACGCATAGGTTTTAGCGATGATCAATACCAGGCTGCTGGAGCCACAATCCTTCCCGATGCCCAAAGCGTATTTGCCGCAGGGGAATTAATTGTTAAGGTAAAAGAACCGCAGCCACACGAATGCGCCCTGTTGCAGCCCCAGCACACTATTTTTACCTATTTGCATTTGGCTGCCGATAAATCGCAGGCTTTAGCATTAATGCAATCAAAAGCGCGTTGCATCGCCTATGAAACCGTCACCGAACCCCAAGGGGGTTTACCCTTATTGCGCCCAATGTCCGAAGTGGCTGGCAGGCTTTCAGTTAATGTGGGCGCTCATTATTTACATACTGCCTACGGTGGGCGCGGCGTTTTATTGGGCGGTGTGCCGGGTGTTAACCCTGCTAAAGTTGTAATTTTAGGTGGTGGTGTTGCAGGCGTGAATGCAGCGCAAATGGCGGTGGGGTTGCATGCTGATGTTACCTTGTTGGATATTTCTGCGCATAAATTAATTGAGGTTAATCACCTATTTAACGGCCGCGTGAAAACCGCCTTTAGTTCTCAAGCAGCCGTGGCTGAAGTTATAAAAACCGCCGATTTAATTATAGGTGCGGTTTTAATCCCAGGCGCTGCTGCACCCAAATTAATCCGCCGCGAACAACTAAAAACCCTTTTGCCAGGCGCAGTGTTGGTGGATATCGCTATAGACCAAGGCGGCTGTTTTGAGTCTTCCCGCGCCACCACGCACCAAGAGCCGATTTTTATTGAAGAGGGTATAGTGCATTATTGCGTAGCCAATATGCCTAGCGCTGTTGCCCGCACCGCAACCCTCGCACTTAACAGCGCCACCTTGCCGTACATTATAAAAATGGCCAACCTCGGTATAGAATCGGCCTTACAAAAAGACTCGCACCTAGCTGCAGGCCTCAATATCGCAGCGGGTGTTATCACCCATAAAGCGGTCGCTGAAGCCTTACAACTATAATTGTTGTGTTGCTTACAAAAATAATGCATACACGTCTTTATCCGCAGCAATCCTCACTCAACATGCATTTCGTTGTAATTATTGCACAGCCTGGATGTGCTGCAGCGCAGTTCTGCACCTAATGTGATTTATGTAATGGCGTCATAACCTGGTGCGCAGGGTGGTGATATGGTTTTGTCTGTGGTGATTAAGATCGAACCCGTATTAAACTCGACAATGCTGCTGTTGAATTTTGGGCTAGGTGGCCTGTCAAACAATGCCTATTTATTTGGTGTAGATGCTGCAATTGCTTCTGTATTTTTCTGCCGCGTTTTATTCCTGATAAAATTATACTTCTTGCAGTCGTGTATTTTTTGTGGGGGCGCCTAGCCCTAATTCGCCTAGCTAGCGCTTCGCCATTTATATTGTGCAGAGAATTCTTATATCAGATATGCCGAGATAAACCTGTTGAGCTTCGCTGAGCGCGATACTAACCTCGGCGCCCCTCAGCCAGCATAGTTACAACCGCTGGTTTAATCCGTCACTTAGTGCTCGTCTATAAGCGGCAAATGCGGGCAATGCGCCAATTGCCAAGCCTAACACTAAAACCAAAGCACAGGCCGCAGGCGTGTATATTTGTAGCGGGTTGGTGCTAATAAATAAGCCGAACTGCTCAGCTAAATAGGCCTGCCCTAAACAAAGCCCCAGCCATACCCCAGCAATGGCGATAATAAATGCGCTGGCAATAATTAATACAATTTCTACTTCAATTAAGACAAATAAATAGCCAGCACTGGCTCCTAGAGCGCGCAGTATGGCAATTTCCCGTTGCCGTTCGTTCATGGCGGCAAGCAGGCTGCTGGCCATGCCCAATAATGCTGCCACTAAAATAAATAGTGCAATCATCACTAATAGGTTTTCCACCATGGTCAGCATTTGCCAAAGTTGGCTTAGTGCTACACCTGGCACAATAGCCAATAAAGGCTCTTGAGGATATTCATTAATTTGCCGTTGGACATTAAACGTTGTACTGCGGGATTTAAGCCCAACCAGCATGGCGGTAATGCTGCTGGGCGTTAAATCTGCTTTGAGTGCATCTGCTGGGTTAACTTCTTTAGCAATGCCCGGCTGCCAGCCTAAGTGAATAGCTGTAAGCGCCGTTAAATGGGTGTGTACTGTGCGATCAACCGGCGTGCCTGTGGGCTTTAAAATGCCGCTGACCTTAAAGGGTTGGGTATCGTGTTTGTGTAGATTCGCCTGGGCGGTGCCGTGGGCAATGATCAAGGTATCAGCTAGTTTATAGCCGAGTTTTTTTGCGACTTCGGCACCTAAAACAACGTCATAAATATCCTTAAATGCAGCGCCTTGTGCAAACTCTAGCGATTGTCCTTGGCCGTATTGGTAGTGTGTAAAATAATTCTGATTAGTGCCTAATACCCGGTAGCCTTTATGGGAATCCCCTAGTGAAATAGGAATAATCCAATCTACAGCCGAGTGTTTGCTTAATTCTTGGAAGCTCGCCCAGCTGATATTGTTAGTGGCATCGCCAAGACGAAAAACTGTGTAGAGTAATAAATTAATATTGCCTGTGCGGGCGCCGACAATTAAATCTGTGCCGGAGAGGGTTTTATTAAAGCTTTCTTTGGCCTGATTGCGCAGGTGATCAACACCTAAAACCAAAGCAATACTGAGGCTTAAGGAAAATAGCGTAAGCAGTAGAGTTGAACGGCGGTTCCACAGGCTTAGGCGCGCCAATTTAACCATCATGGCGGCTGCCCCCGGCATAAGCTGGATTAAAGGTGCGAATATCCAGTGCCTGGCTAAAATGGTTTTGTAAGGTTTTATCGTGGCTAACGAAAATAATCGTGCTGTTGTGGCGTTGGGCGCTTGTTAATAATAAATGCATGAAATTATCGCGGTTGTCGTTATCTAAAGCGGAGGTGGGTTCATCGGCAATAATGAGTGGTGGTTTATTAATGAGCGCGCGCGCCACAGCAACTCTTTGCTGCTGGCCCACACTTAGGCTCTGCGCTTTGTGTTGCATTAATGAGCTTAAGTCCAATTGCGCCAATAACTCCTGAGCTTGGTGCAGCACCTCTTTGGAGGAGCTTGCCTTGCTAAACTGGCGGGAGAATTGAGCTTTTAATAATAAATTATCCAAAACACTTAAGTAGGGGATAAGGTTAAACTGCTGAAATATAATCCCCAAAAAGTGCGCGCGAAATTGATCGCGCTTGGCGGCAGACAGGCTGCTCAGCTCCTGCCCTAGCACCTCAACCCGGCCAGAGTCGGGCAGGTTAATACCGGCCAGTATATTCAACAAGCTTGTTTTACCTGCCCCTGAGGGGCCGTATAAAAAGAGATGTTGATGCTGTGCGATCTGTAAATGGGGGATCTGTAATACGGGTGGTTGGTGTTTGTGCCAGCGAAATACCACATCGTTCAGTACAATGGCGGGGGCACCTTGGGCGGGAGTTTGCATAAGCCTTATGCCTGCAGAATAAGCGGATAAAATAAATGGGCTGCTAGTAACCCGACTGATTTTAGTGCCGGGTTAATAAGCGGTACATTTGATCCTGGCGATCTATTGGGTGATTTTGGGTTGGGGCAATTTAGCAGAAAAATTGTTAAAATTACAGCGGGCGGTTTGTAATCGCGCAGCGAAAACAGTGAGATAAAATGAACTATTTTGGTTTGGGGGTTGTGGCTGCCGTATTGGTGGCGGCATTAATTTATTTTGGTGGGTATTTTAACTCCACACCTGTTGCGCCTCAGGCTAATTTACCGAGTCAACACGTGCCGCCTGCACCTGCTCACGATAGTGCACCGCGTAAGTTAGAATGGGAAGAATTAATGCCTGCAGAGGATCTTGCATTATTAGAAGCTATGGAGCCTGTGGATCATGCCAATATGAGTGAAGTAGAACTCGCCAAAGACCAACAGCCGCCCAGCAATTCCCTTAAACCCAGTAACCTAAGCAGTTTTGAGCAGCCCAAAAACGACGCCAATGCGCAGCCGCGCACTTGGCAGGATGCTCTGGTCTCTACCCGCACCCGCCCAGAATTAAACCAACAATTAATTAAAATTGCCGGTTATATTGTGCCCTTGGAATACAACGCTGAACAGCAGTTAACAGTTTTCTTTTTGGTACCTTATTTTGGTGCTTGTATTCATGTGCCACCACCGCCGCCCAATCAAATTATTTATGTGCGTATTCCTAAGGGGTTACCCCCACAAGAAATTTATACACCATTTTGGGTGGAGGGGCGTTTGAGCATAGAAACCCAAGAACATGACCTGGGGGTTGCATCCTATAGTTTGGACGCTAGCAGTGTTGAGGTGTATCAGGATGAATAACCTACTACCTAGCTGAAAGTAAAGAATACTCAGTATTTCAGGCACGCAGTGAATACATCCTAAGTAGGCTCGTCAAAAAGATCCCTCTTTTTGACGGTCTGAAATGCTGTGTAGTCTTTACTTTCGTACCGCTCGTATGATTATCTTTTGGTGGTAAATAATTCTCCTGGAATGATTACGTTAGTTTTATTCTAAGTTAGAAATTCGCTCTATGCGATTAAAGTAATATGTCACAAACGGCAGTGCACTAATATCTACGCATATAGTGCTAACGGCGGCCCTGCCTTTTAGTTGCTTGGCCGTTAAGCCCAATAAACGCAAAATAATATTCAGTGCCGATGGCGTGTAATATGGAGTGATTGACTTATGAGTGCCTATTTAATTTTTGATATTAACGTGGATGATGCTGAGGCGTTCGGTGTATATGCCGCTGACATACCGAAATTTGTTAAAAAGCATGGCGGAGAGTATCGAGCGCTGGGTGGGAATGTTGAAATCCTAGAAGGAGATTGGCGGCCCCATAGGGTAGTGATAATTGAGTTCCCGTCAACGAATTTGGCTAAGCAGTTTTTGCACGATCCCGACGCGCAACCTCTTATTGCCATTCGCCATAGCTCTGCGATCAGTAAAATAATATTGGTTGAGGGGTGTGCTGCGAGGTTATGATTTAAAGTGAAAATACCTATCACAAGTGCTAGCTGGCTGGCTGTTTCATAGTGCTTTCACATCGTTAATTTTTCACATTAATTTGAGCGAAAATACCGTCTGCGCAAGTGCAGCACGCACTGCAAGGCTCGCTATTTAGGGCAGGCCTACTACCCAGCTGAAAATAAAGAATACACAGCATTTCAGACACGCCGTGAATACATCCTAAGTAGGCTCGTCAAAAAGATCCCTCTTTTTGACGGTCATGTGTATTCTTTACTTCCGTACCGCTAGTAGGTGTTTTAGCAGGCTGCAATCAGAGCTAACCTAAAATATTAGCCTAGTCTCCCCCCGCTTTAATTCACTTGCGCCCTGTTTATTATGGATTAAGTATTCAACATAGAGTTTTTCTAGGCGTGTGAAATAACTAAACAACTCATGGGCTATAGTGGTTAGCTGCTCAGGTTTGGCGCATTGCCATTGGTAAACCACATCAAAATCAGCGTGCTCAACTGCTTGAGCATTTAATAACGCCGATTCAATCGCTCCTGCTTTTAAGCTGCAGTCTGCGGCCAGGGGCAAGCTGAATAAATTATCGGGCGATTGTAATTTGCGCAGAGCATCCTGCAGTGCCGATTGTTCCTCTGCATTAATGGGGGCATGTTCAAAACCTACCGCATCGGCACTGGGTATATTCATCTGCATATTCAGTATTTTGCCCTCTAACACTAGGTGCAGTTTGGCTAGTCCATGGCTGTGTGTGCCCTGTTCCATGTGAGCCTGCTCCGGATGAATTTGCGTATATCCATCCGTGTTTGGCGTTGCGATCTGCTCGGTTGGAGCCTGCTGCGCAGTTATTTTTACTAATTCCGATGGGTTGAGTGCAGCGGGCGTTGAAACCTTTTGATCGCAGCCTTGCAAGAATAAATATACCAGTATGAAATATAAATTTTTCATTGCTGCATGCCTGTGTTGCGGGCCAAGGGGAAGCGAGTTTTTAAAAGGCACATAATTATTAACCCAGCGGGTTTTGGTACTGGGATAATAGGTGCGGCATGGATGCCGCAAAGGCGCTCTAAGCCGTCGCCGGGTTAATAATGTTCATGACCTGACGGAATGCGTGCTATCACCTTAAGCTCAACATCAAAACCTGCCAACCAGTTGACGCCGACAGCAGTCCAATTAGGGTAAGGCGCCTCGCCGATATTTTTCTCCCTCACGGCCATAAAAGTACCAAACTGATTCGCCGGGTCAGTATGGAAACTGGTTATATCTATAACATCAGCAAAGCTGCAGCCCGCTGCGTCTAATACCTGATTTAAATTATCAAACGCCAGTTGCACTTGTTGTGCATAATCAGGCTCTGGCGTGCCGTCGCTGCGGCTGCCCACTTGGCCTGAGACAAATAATAAATCACCCGATTGAATAGCGGCTGAGTAACGGTGTTGCTCATAGAGCGCATGGCGCTCGGGCGGGAAAATGGCCTGTCGTGGGTGCATAATAAATTCCTCAATAAAAGCGCGTGGTTTAGTCGGTCTATTAACCCGGCGATAAAATAAATCGTTCTGATCTATAGTGTCTTAATCAACGGGCGCAGGTTCGCGGTGGCTTAGGCCGCCGACCTATTAACCCGACACTAAAACCCGCCGGATTAATAAGCCGGTTGAGTTGTTTGGGATATGGATCTAACATACGCTGCGTATGTTGGTGATCATAAATACATACGCGGCGTATGTAAAGAATTCAGTGTGTACATTTTAAAGGTCTATATGAAACGGGCAGAAAAGGTTGAGGAGACGCGTGGCAAGCTTATTCAGGCGGCGCGTAGCGCATTTGCGCAAAAAGGTTACGCTGCGGCCTCTATGGATGACATCACGGCCTCGGTAGGGCTTACGCGCGGTGCGCTGTACCACAGCTTCGGCGATAAAAAAGGTTTATTAATGGCGGTGGTGGATCAGATTGATACTGAAATGGCTGCCCAGGCCCATAAGGCAGCGGCTAAAGCTGGGAGTTTATGGGAAGGATTAATTGCCGAAGGTGTGGCTTATATCAAAATGGCGCTTGATCCCGAGGTGCAACGCATAGTCCTGCTGGATGGCCCCGCTGTGCTCGGCGATCCTTCTTTATGGCCAAGCCAAAATAATTGCCTGCAGATGACTATACAGACGCTTGATAAACTGATTGCCGAGGGCACAATAAAACCTGCGAATACAGAAGCGGCAGCGCGTTTATTAAATGGTGCGGCGTTAAATGCCGCTTTGTGGGTGGCGGCTAGTAATAACCCAAAGGCGGTGGTTCATAAGGCGATTGAGGCATTTATGTGGTTGTTGGATGGATTAAAAATTAGCAGGCATATTAACTCAGCGTTAAAATAAATTGCCCTGATGTATTGTGTTCTGTTCCCGCTAAAACAGGCGAAGATACCCACACCTCTTTGTTTTAGTGGCGCTCGCGGCGGCGTTTGCCGCCGTTTTGGCACCTCTGTCGTATCTATCAATACTCTATAGTGGTTGTATAGCCCTGTTTAGCTGTGTGTTGTATTAATTAAAATTAAATTTATTAGAAGAGAAACCATCAGATGAAATATCAAGGCGGGTGCCACTGTGGAGCGGTTCAATTTGAGGTTGAAGCGCCTGATGCTGTTGAGGTTGAGGAGTGCAATTGTTCTATCTGTCGTATGACGGGTTTTTTACATTTAATTGTGCCTCAGCGCAATTTCACGTTATTAAGCGGTGCGGACGCCTTGGTAACCTATAAATTTAATACAGGTGTTGCTGAACATAAGTTTTGTCGCATATGTGGAATTAAGTCCTTTTATATTCCGCGCTCTAACCCAGATGGAGTGGACGTAAATGTTCGTTGCTTAAAAACAACGCCACCGCATATACACAGGGTGTTTTTCGATGGTGAAAACTGGGAGGCCAATGCGGCGTCTTTAGCACACAAGAGCAAATAACCATTTTTGCAGGCTGCTTGTAGGGGGTACATGTGAGGCTGTTAAACGTTACTCGTTCTAATTAACCCAGCCTACAAGCCGCCGAATTAATATTAATTGCGCAATTGCTGTCACATAGATGGAGCTAAAAATGAACTTACGCCCTGCGACTAATGCTGACGCCCCCGATATAAAAGCCATTGTTTTTTCTGTTCTGCGCGAACATGGTTTGCAGCCTTGCTCTGCAAGTACGGACAAGGATTTAGATGATATTGAAGTGGTTTATTTTGGCCAGCAGGGCTTTTTCGCCGTATTAGAGGAGGCTGGGGAAATAGTTGCAACCTTTGGGCTGATGCGTGTGGATGAACATACTTGCGAGCTGCGCAAAATGTATATGCTGCCTTCGCAGCGGGGCAGGGGCCTTGGCAAGTATTTAATGGACTGTGCGTTGGATAAGGCGTGCCAGTTAGGCTTTAGGCGTATCATTTTGGAAACCGCATCGCCTCTACGCACGGCAATTGCGTTGTATAAAAAATATGGCTTCAAGGAATATTGCCCCGCTCACATGTCAGCTCGATGTGATCAGGCGTTTGAGTTATATCTTGGAGACTGCTGAAAAATAGGCGGCAGGGCTAGGTATGGTGGGTTGTAACCCGTGTCGTACATTACGCTGCAGGAACAATCAATTCAAAATAGCGCGTTAAAAATTTAATTTTTGATGAAATGTTTCCTGTGCGGTAGTGCCTTCTGCGCCGGTTGCAGCCCGCTCTACAGGGCTCCGCTTTTTTGCGGGGGCTTCAAGCGCAAATTCCCTTAGCCAGAGATTCGCTGTCTGTATTTTTAAAAAGGCGCCTCAAATTGCACATGAAAAATCAATTAATGGGTAAAAATAATGTGTGCGAGAATAAAATCTGTGCGGATAGAGTTGTTGACAGGGAATTCCTAAAGTCTTGAGCGGTGCCTATTCATAATAAGGCCTGATTTCCAGCTCGCTTGGCACAGGCATAGGATTGGGCGCGCGCATTGCCCAGGCGACAGCCTCATCCATGCTCTGTACCTCCCATATCCAGTAGCCAGCTACTAATTCTGTGCAATTCGCAAACGGGCCGTCCAGCACTGTGCGGGTTGAACCTTCAAACACCACGCGCTTTGCACATGATGAGGGCCGCAGACCTTCAGCGGCGACTAGCACCCCAGCTTGCTTGAGTTCCTGATTAAATGCGCCCATTGCGGCAAGCTGATCCCTACCACCAAAAATGGACAATGATCTAACTTACATGCATCGCCTCAAATTGCTCTGGATTTTTATAGCCAATTGCACTGTGGCGACGTCGTCGATTGTAGTCCACTTCAATATATTC